>ENA-UESI01000082-UESI01000082.1-human-gut-metagenome-genome-assembly--contig:-NODE-82-length-75482-cov-8.281400_pt1 | contig 75482 bp, 62 predicted proteins | sample MGYA00243005_ERZ508006 | MGnify/ENA primary metagenome ERZ508006 (study PRJEB26167, sample SAMN06115436) | human gut metagenome | host: Homo sapiens | place: China:Shandong | collected 2015-06-10... | reverse complement strand
TGCCCGCCGCACTATTTGTAAATCTTCAATATCCTGTTTTTTTAACCCCAGCTTTTTAGCTGCCGCCTCTTTAACTGACAGCTCTTCCAACAAAGGAACCCTGACATTATTCACCTTTAACAGCATTAGTAATCCTTCCTCATTCTGCTTCAATATGGACTTTGACCGTATGAGTATCAGCCATAGTTTTTTCGGGCAGCAAAAGTACTGCTTCGACATTACCGTCAGTACTGAATTTACCTAAATCTACCGGCTGGGTCTTGACCTCTGTTATATTCTGCAAAACCGATGGCTCGGCAGTCAATTTTACTGTTGCCGGTTCAGAAAGGGCACGCTTCATACTCATACCGCCAGTCAGCTGGCCTGTAGTTTCTACAACTACCGGTACTTCAACTGTGATCATCTGACGTACCAGCGTGGCTTTGACCTGCGCTTTGGCAGGTGTGATCTGTAAATCAGGCATTTCCAGCCCGCTATTGCTCATGGCGATCAAAGTACTTTCAACCTGGAAGTCGTTTTCACGCTCGCTGACATCGACTGGAGCGACGACCCGGCCCATTTCATTGATACGGTGCGAGGCTCCTTTTACCGTTACACTGTCAGGAATGACCTCTCGTTTGCTTAAAGTAAAATCAGACGCAGGAATACCGATAACACGCGTCTCGACCTCCATGACCTTTTCTGTAACAGAATCAAGATAAGCATAAATATTGTTGGGATAAACTTCTAAAACAGTCCCCTGATTGAACTGTGCCTTGACAGGCAAAGTCTGCTGTCCGATATTTTTATCGGCAAAATCAACGTAAGCAGTAACTTCTTTTTCCGTTATGTCTCCCAAAACAGTTCTCTGGGCCTGGACCTTAACACGTACTTTATCAGGAGCATCAAGCACGATCATCCCCTCGGGAACATTACGCAGTTCCAAATTAACCACATAGTTACGCTCCACCAGTGGATTCTGGTCATTCATGACATACATCCATAAAGCACAGGCAATGATAAAGGCAATGACCCGTGCCAGCATATTTTCACGATCAAAGAAATTCCCCATCATTTGCCACCCCGAATCTCTTTGATTTTATCATTGATAACCTGCTTCCAGTTCAAAGAAGGCTGGACTACGGCAGCTCTCAGTAAACTCTTGATGTCCTCACCGGTAAGATAACGATGCAGTTCACCATTCCGCGCCAACGAAATCGTCCCGGTTTCTTCGCTGACAACCAGTACTAAAGCATCAGACTGTTCAGAGATACCAATGGCAGACCGGTGCCGCGTTCCTAACTCCTGGCTCAGATTCCGCGCCTCAGTCAAAGGCAGCAGACAGCTGGCAGCCACGATACGATTACCGCGAATGACGACGGCGCCGTCATGTAAAGGAGTATCCGGTTCAAAAATATTCAGCAGCAGACTATCGGAAATCAGCCCATCGATCGGAACACCTGTCTCAATCCGTTCCTCTAAACCGGTTTCACGTTCAAAAACCATCAGCGCGCCTATCTTACGCCGGCTCATAATTTCCGTAGCATTGGTAACAGCATTCAACATGTCTTCCAGTTCTTTTTCGTCAAGCTCATTATGCTTGTGAAACAACCGTCCACGTCCGATCTGCTCCAACGCCCGGCGCAGTTCCGGCTGGAAAACGACCGGCAGCGCCACCATAACTACAGTCATACTTTTTTCCAACAGCCAAGTAATAACATGCAGGTTAAGCCACTTACTGATAAATAAAATAACAGCCAAAACCAAAAGGCCTTTTACCAAAGTTGCGGCCCTGGTATTTTTCAGCATCAAATATATACGAAAGAGGAAATAAGCGACGACTAAAATATCCAAAACATCTAAAATGCTTATTGTTTTTAATAATCCCTGCAGCTGCAATAACAAACTCTTCACCTGTTTCCTAAGTATTTTTTCAGACAACAATATCCTAATATACATTATAACAAAAAACTCGTGCACTTCGCTATGCGAAATGCACGAGTTTAATATATTTTGCAAAAATTTCTTAAATTAATTATATTCTTGCTTTTAAATCCTCTAAAACAGCCTGCTGTTCAGCCAGAAGCACTTCACCACGGGCAAATTGCTTAGCATTTTCAGAAAAAGCAGGACCGCCATAAGAAGTTCTAGCCGCCACACAGTTTTCCGGCTGCAAAGCGTCCAGCAGATCTGCCTCGAACAACTCCGAAAAAGTTTTATATTCTTCCAGCGAAAGCTCCGGCAGGAATTTTCCCTGATGGATAGCATAAGCCACACACTTGCCCACAACTTCATGAGCCTGGCGGAAAGGCAGGCCTTTGCGGACGAGATAATCTGCAAGATCGGTAGCGTTGGAAAAATCTTTGCTGACTGCCTGTTCCATTTTTTCAACATTGACCGTCATTGTAGAAATCATATCACTGTAAACAGCCAAACTGAATTTAACCGTATCGACAGCATCGAAGAAGCCTTCTTTATCTTCCTGCAAATCCTTATTATATGTCAAGGGCAAGCCTTTGGCCGTAACCAGCATAGCCTGCAGGTGTCCGTAAACACGACCTGTTTTGCCGCGTACAAGCTCGGCAATATCGGGATTTTTTTTCTGCGGCATCATCGAAGAACCTGTGGCAAAAGCATCATCCAGTTCAATAAAACCAAACTCTGTGCTTGACCACAGACAAATCTCTTCACTTAAACGGCTCATATGCATCATCAAAACGGAAGCAAACGACAAAAATTCAATGACATAATCACGATCGCTGACCGCATCCATACTATTAGCATAAACGCTGCCAAAATTCAGCTGTTCAGCTACATCAAAGCGGTCAATGGGAAATGTCGTCCCGGCAATAGCGCCCGCACCAAGAGGCATCATATCCGCACCGGCCCATACACCCTGCAATCTGCGAAAATCGCGCTGCAGCATATTGAAATACGCCAGCAGATGGTGTGCAAAGGTGATCGGCTGAGCACGCTGCAAATGCGTATAACCGGGCATCAATGTTTTATCGTGCTTTTTAGCAACTGCCAGCAGCTCCTTTTCAAATTGCAGCAGCAATTCACCGATTTCTACGATCTCACGTTTCATATACATATGCATATCCAAAGCAACCTGGTCATTACGGCTGCGGGCAGTATGCAAACGTGCCCCCGCCGCACCGATCCGTTCGGTAAGACGTGCTTCGATGTTCATATGGATGTCTTCTAAAGCCACTTCAAAACTGAAATTACCAGCTTCGATATCAGCAAGAATAGTTTCCAGCCCGGCTACGATCTTTTCCACATCTTCGGCAGGAATAATGCCGCATTTCCCCAGCATCTGCGCATGAGCGATACTGCCGCGGATATCTTCGTGATACAGCCGTTTGTCAAACTCAATCGACGCATTAAACGCATCTACGAGCTCATTGGTATTTTTACTAAATCTGCCGCCCCAAAGCTTAGCCATTATTTCAGTTTTCCTTGTTTCATCAAAGCGCGTACTGTCAGAGGCAGGCCAAACAGATTGATAAAGCCGCTGGCATCTGCCTGATTATAAACTTCGTCAGCGCCGAAAGTTACATATTCCTGGCTGTATAAGGAATAAGGAGATTTAGCGCCGGCAGAAATGATGTTGCCTTTGTACAGTTTCAAACGAACAGTACCGGTAACAGTTTTTTGCGTTTCATCGACAAAAGCTGCCAAAGCTTCACGCAGCGGTGAGAACCACATACCGTCATAAACGAGTTCAGAATATTTGATACCTACCATTTGTTTATAACTCATAGTAGCGCGGTCCAGACAAAGGTTTTCCAACTCATTGTGAGCGTAATAAATAATGGAACCGCCGGGAGTCTCATAAACGCCACGGGATTTCATACCTACCAGACGGTTTTCGACCATATCGCAGATACCAACGCCGTTGCGGATACCGATCTCGTTAAGAGTCTCAACAATAGCAGCAGGACTTAATTTCTTACCGTTAACAGCAACAGGTACGCCCTGCTCAAATTCCAATTCCACATATTCAGCTTTATCAGGAGCGGTTTCAGGCGTATTAGTTACAATAAAGAGTGCATCTTTAGGAGCATTCCAGGGATCTTCAAGATCGGAACCTTCATGGCTCAGATGCCACATATTGCGGTCCATGGAATAATCATGCTCTTTTGTAACAGGAATGGGGATATTATGAGCTTCAGCAAAATCGATAGCGTCTTCACGGGAACGAATGCTCCATTCACGCCAGGGGGCAATGATTGCCAGCTGCGGCGCCAGTGCCTTTACAGAAAGCTCAAAACGGACCTGATCGTTGCCTTTACCGGTAGCACCGTGCGCAACAGCGTCAGCGCCTTCTTTTTCAGCAATTTCCACTAATCTTTTAGCGATCAGCGGACGGGCAAAAGAAGTACCCAACAAATATTTCTTTTCATAAACTGCGCCGGCTTTAACAACAGGCCAGACGTAATCGGCAATAAATTCTTCTTTCAAATCTAAAACATAGCATTTGCTGGCACCGGATTTCAGCGCTTTATCATGCACAGGATCAAGCTCGTCACCCTGTCCCAGGTCTGCGGTAACCGCAATAACTTCGCAGTTATTGTAGTTTTCTTTCAGCCAGGGAATGATTACCGAGGTATCCAGACCACCGGAATAAGCAAGTACGACTTTTTTGATGTCTTCTTTTTTCATTGTAGATACAGCCTCCTAAAATGTTTAAATATATAAGATTTTATGTATAAACTTGTAGTAACGAATATGATTATACCACATTTTCAGGAAAATGGAAGAGTTTTTATGAATGTATACCGTATTTTTATTTACAGCACTTCATCGCTCATCAAAAGGGCCATGACAGCTTTTTGCACATGCAGGCGATTTTCAGCCTGATCAAAAACTTTTGACTGCGGTCCTTCTAAAACCTCTTCGGTTATTTCTTCACCACGGTGTGCCGGCAGACAATGCAGCACCATAGCATCAGGACGGGCCACTGCCAGCAGTTCTTTATTGATCTGATATTCTCCCAAAGCCTCCTGACGGATAGACTGCTCCGACTCCTGTCCCATACTTGCCCAAACGTCAGTATAAAGCACGTCTGCACCTTTAGCGGCCCTGAACAGATCGTCATCTACTTCGATCGTGCAGCCGGTATGAACAGCATCTTCCTGCGCGGTCCTGACGATTTCCGGATCAGGCTGATAGCCCTGCGGGCAGGCACAAACCATATTCATGCCCACTTTGGCACAGGCGTACATCAAAGAATGCGCCATATTATTGCCATCACCCACATAAACCAGCTTCCGCCCTTTCAGTACTTCTTTGTGCTCCATGATCGTGAACAAATCTGTCAGCGCCTGACAGGGATGCAGCAGATCAGTCAAACCGTTAATAACGGGAATACTTGCATATTTAGCCAGCTCCAGTACAGATTCATGCGAAAACGTCCGGATCATTATCCCGTCTACAAAGCGCGACAATACTCGCGCCGTATCGCGCACAGGTTCGCCGCGGCCGATCTGGGAAGCAGAATCGTTCAAATAGATCGGATGACCGCCCAACTGCCAGAAGCCTACCTCGAAAGATACACGCGTACGCGTTGAAGCCTTGGAAAAAATCATTCCCAGGGTTTTGCCTTTTAGATATTGATGCGGTTCCCCATTCTTCTGTTTACGTTTCAATTTCTTGGCAACATCTAAAATAGTCGCGACTTCACCCACTGATAAATCATGAATTGAAATCAAATCTTTATTTCTTAAACCCATTCTCCACCCTCACAAACTTGGTTAAAATTCGGCCAGCGCCGCATCTAAAGCAGCTACTGCCTGATCTATTTCTTCTTTGGTAACTATCAAAGGAGGAACTAAGCGAATCACGTTGCCGGCAGTACAATTGACGATAACATGCCGCTGCAGGCAGGCATCAACAAGCGCTTTGCCCTCTTTGGCCAGCTCCATACCCAAAATCAAACCGCAGCCGCGTATTTCCACAACTTTATCCGGATATTTAGCCATCAAGGCCTCCAGCTGCTTTTTGAAATAGCCGCCTTTTTCTGCAGCCTGTTCGACGATATTTTCCTTTTTTATCGTAGCCAAAGTCGCATAAATAGCTGCACAGGCCAAAGCGTTACCGCCAAAAGTACCGCCATGGTCGCCAGGTTTGAAGACACGGGCCAGCCTTTCTGTAACTACAAAACCACCGACCGGAAAACCGCCGCCGATACCCTTGGCAAAAGTCATGATGTCAGGTTTAACACCGCTGTGCATATAAGCAAACCATTTTCCCGTACGTGCGACACCTGTTTGAATTTCATCAAAAATAAGCAGTGCGTCGTATTTATCACATAAAGCTCGTGCTTCCTGCAAATACGTGTCACTGGGAACATGAACGCCGCCCTCACCCTGGATGGGTTCCAGCAAAACGCAGCAGACATCTTCATCCATAGCCTCGCGCAGCGCTTCCAGATCGCCGTAAGGCACATAGTCAAATCCTGCCGGCAGCGGTTCATAGCCCTGCTGATATTTAGGCTGGCCTGTAGCGGTCACAGTCATCATCGTCCGTCCATGAAAGGAATGTACCGCAGTGATAATACGATATTTCCCCTCGTTTTTCTGGTGACCATATTTACGCGCCAGTTTAATAGCACCTTCATTGGCTTCAGCACCGCTGTTGGCCAAAAAGACCCTGTCAAAGCCTGTTGCTTCAATAATCTCTTTAACAGCCAATGCCTGAATATCAGTATAGTAAATATTAGAACAATGCATCAGTTTGGCAGCCTGCTCGCTGATAGCTTTTATCAAAGCAGGATGCGCATGACCCAAAGAGTTAACCGCTATCCCTGCCAGAAAATCCAGATATTCGTTGCCGTCAGCATCATAAAGCTTACAGCCCTTACCATGAGTAAGCGCCAGCTGATAACGGCCAAAGACGGGCAAATAATATTGCTCTGTCTGGTCGATGATTGTTTTTGCGTCCATTGCGATCCCCTCTAACTTTTTTATTCTCAGCTGTGTTTACAGCTCTTTGACAACTTCTGTGCCGACGCCTTCATCACTGAAGATTTCCATCAAAATAGTATGCTCGGCACGTCCGTCAATAATATGCGTTTTTTTAGCGCCGCCAGAAAGAGCCGTGATACAGGCCTTTACTTTTGGAATCATCCCGCCGTCGATATTGCCGCGAATGATCAGTTCCTGTGCTTTTTCAAAGCTCAGGGTAGAAATGAAGCTGGCTTCGTCGCGATAATCGGCATAAATACCCTTAACATCAGTCAGCACCAACAGTTTTTCCGCTTTCAATGCCCCTGCTATTTCTCCTGCTACACTGTCGGCATTGATATTATAAGTTTCGCCGTTAGCACCGACACCTGTAGGCGCAATGACCGGGATAAAATCATTATCGAGCAATACTTCTAAAAGCTCTGTATTGATTTTTTCGACATTACCGACATACCCGATGTCCACCAGGTTGACTTCACCATTTTCATATACGTCCGCCAAATGTTTTTTAGCGCGGATCAGGCCGGCATCCTTGCCGTTCAAACCAACTGCGCGTCCGCCCAGAACATTCAAACGGGCAACAAGATCGGTATTGATCTTACCTACCAGCGCCATCTCAGCGATGCCTACGGATTCTGCGTCGGTAACGCGCAGACCACTGACAAATTGTGTTTTTTTGCCGGCTTTGCCCAGCATGGCAGTGATCTCAGGGCCGCCGCCATGTACAACGACCGGACGCAGACCTGCGCATTGCAGAAAAACTATATCCTGCAGTACCTTAGTTTTAATATCATCATTCAGCATAGCGTTGCCGCCGTATTTCACTACAACAGTTTTACCTTTAAAATCACGCAGATAGGGCAGTGCTTCCACTAAAGTTTTGATTTCTTCGTTACGTAACATAGACAGTTCCTCCTGTTTTTATGGCAGTACCGGGCCCTGGACCGCCATTTCGATATTTTTATAAATCTGCTGCGGCAACAGCTCCCGCCTCAGTAAAACAACAACTATACTCAGGTATGGTATTCGCCATTGATCTTGACATATTCATAGCTGAAATCGCAGGTCCAGACAGTGGCTCTTTCCTGACCGGCAGCCAGATCGATAGTCATAGTGATATCATGCTCACTCATGATAGGCGACAGACTGGCCAACGGTACATTACAGTTCATACCCTGTTCAACCAGACGCACACCACCGATTTCCAAATTAACTTTATCGGCAGTCATCGCCGCACCACTGTAACCTGCGGCGCAGACGATCCGTCCCCAGTTGGGATCTTCGCCAAAGAAGGCTGTTTTCACCAGCGGCGACTTGGCTATTGCCATCGCTGCAGCTTTAGCGTCCTCCCAGGTAGCGGCGCCGACAACATTGACTTCTAAAAATTTAGTAGCCCCTTCTCCGTCATGGGCAATCAGCTTCGCAAGATCCTGCGCACAGGTCACCAAAGCTTCAAAAAATGCCGGATAATCCGGATGCTCCTCGGAAAGAATGATCTCATTTTCAGCCAGTCCGTTGGCCAGTACGATCATACTGTCATTAGTGCTGGTGTCCCCGTCAACGACAACCATATTAAAGGATTTATCAGCCGCTGCTTTAACAGCACGTTTTAAAACATCCGGGGCGATCGCTGCATCTGTAGTCAAAAAGGTCAGCATAGTCGCCATATTTGGATGGATCATCCCCGCTCCCTTGGCGATACCGGCAATTTTTGCAGTCTTGCCGCCGACCTCAAATTCATAAGCCGCCCGCTTAATAAAGGTATCTGTTGTCTGGATCGCCATTGCGCAGCTTTCGCCTTCTGCTTCATCCATAGCGTCAATGGCATCAGCCAGACCGGTTTTTATTTTATCCATCGGCAAAAAATGCCCGATAACACCAGTACTGCAAACATAAACCTGCTGCGGCTCGATCCCCAGAAGACCGGCGGCAAAAGTCTGCATCTCCTTAGCATCCAGCAGCCCCTGCTCACCCGTACAGGCATTAGCACAACCGCTGTTGACTATGATAGCCTGAGCGGCCGCTTCCTGCGCCACTTCCCTGCTTACTAGGACAGGAGCGGCACACATTTTGTTCTGAGTGAAAACAGCGCCCGCAGCAGCCGGGACAGTGCTGTAAATAACAGCCACATCATGATTACCGCTGGCTTTGATCCCTGCTTTAACACCGGCGGCAAGAAATCCCTGCGGCGCAGTTACCCAGCCTTCGATTTTTTTCATTGTTTACGCCTCCTCAAGGATAGATCGGTAATTGGGTCAAACCAGTATTTTCCGGTATGCCAAACATTACATTCATATTCTGTACAGCCTGACCGGCCGCACCTTTTACTAAATTATCCAACGCACTCATAACGATGATGCGCCCAGTACGTCTGTCCAGCTGCCAGCCAATGTCCACATAATTAGAAGCTCTGACATTTTTTATTTCCGGACAGGCACCCTGTCCGCGCAAACGAATGAAATATTCATCACCATACATTGCCGCAAAAGCTTCCTGTACCTGGACTTCACTGACACCAGCTTTAAGAGAAGCATAGCAGGTTGCCAGAATCCCACGATCCACCGGCAGTAAATGCGGCGTAAATTGAATTACCACATCTTCGCCGGCATATTCACTGTAGACCTGCTCAATTTCAGGCGTATGCCGGTGACCGGCAACACCATAAGCATGAAAATTCTCATTAACCGAGCAATACAAACTGCCTAGTTTTAAGCCGCGCCCCGCGCCTGTTGTTCCGGATTTCGCGTCTACGATGATCCCCCGTGGTTCGATAAGCCCTGCTTTCAATAACGGCACTAATGCCAAAATACTGCAGGTCGTATAACAGCCGGGATTGGCTAAAATTTTCGCAGCTTTGACCTGGTCCCTATATAATTCGGTCAGACCATAAACCGCCTGCGTTTCCGGGTCCTCATGCTTTACTTTATACCATTCTTCAAAAACCCGCACATCCTTAAATCTATAGTCACCGCCCAGATCGATAATTTTTACAGCACGCTTTTTCAGCTGCCTGCCAATTTTCATAGCATGTCCATGCGGCAAAGCAATAAAAATAACATCGCTCTGGTCAGCAATCTGCTCAAGCTCCTGCATACTGCCCAAAGATGTTTCGATACGGGCAGACAAATGCGGGTACATCGCGGCAATACTTTCACCGGTACTGCTTTCAGAAGTTATCGCGGCAAGTTCTACTTCCGGATGACCGTCTAATAATCTCAGCAGCTCAGCTCCGGCAAAACCTGTAGCTCCAATGACACTTGCTTTCATATCCAACCTCCCTAAAACTTATGATTTGTAATTATACAACCACCTTGCATATTTTTGCAAGTATTTCCCTGAATTTTTTTCAAAAATATATTACGGTAAAAAAATCTGTCTGTTATTAGAAACACTAACCCTATTTTATTTAATATTGTACTACTTTAAAGGTCTTTTTTCAAAACTTTTTTCAATTTTTTATTCATTCAGAACTGATTTTTTTCATTTTATTATTTCTGCAATCTCTGATACAATAGAATCAGTAGTTATCATTATTTTATGAGGTACCTTATGTTCAAAATATTAGTTCTTATCATTGCTGCCGTGAGTATTTTTTTCTGGTATCCTGCCAGCGGCGACCCCATTCAAAAAGATGTTGCAAAGCCAGCACCTCAGCACACTGTGCAGCAGCCCAGCGAACACAGCCAGGCAACTGTTTTCTTGCTTTCACTTTTGCCGCCCAAACAAGAGTGGCCTGATCCGGTGCAGAAAATCTGGCTGAGCCTGAATATCGAAGAAGCTGTTCAGGAACGTACGAATGACATCGACTGGGTGCCGATCACAGAGATCCCTATTGAAATGCAGCAGGCTTTACTGGCAATCGAAGATCACAATTTTTACAGCCATGGCGCCATCGATATCGACGGTATACTGCGCGCTGCATTAGTAAATATTACTGCCGGAGAAGTTGTTCAGGGCGGCAGCACGATCACGCAGCAGCTCACTAAAAATCTTTTTCTCTCGCAGGAGCAGACCCTGAGCCGCAAAGCTGAAGAAGCCCTGCTGGCTTTGGTTATGGAACAGCATTACAGCAAAGACCAGCTTTTAGAGATTTATTTCAATACGACTTATTTTGGCGCCGGCGCCACCGGACTCAAAGCCGCAGCATTGACCTATTTTGCTAAACAGCCACAGGAACTGCAGCTGGCCGAATGTGCCGTTATCGCTTCCCTTCCTTATGCGCCTTCTGCTCTCAATCCGTTGGAAAACCCTGAAGGCTGCAAAAAAAGACAGCTGCTGGTTTTACAGACAATGGTCAAACGCGGCTATATCGGCACGACTCTGGCCGAAAAAGCTGCTTCCGCACCTGTGTATCTTGCCAACGGCACCACGTTTTAAAAGTAAATAGCATCTTAGCTAAGCTAAGATGCTATTTTTATTTCTCAGTTACAATATGATATTTTCCACCGTCAGTCCATAGAGTAATTTCTCCATCCCTGCTGGTAAATTTAACAGGGATCTGCAAATGCTGAAATGTTCCCAAAACTTTTGTGTTAGGATGATTATATTTTTCTTTTTCACCGCAGCTTATCAAAGCCAGGCCTGGCTGCACCGCCTGCAAAAAATTATAGGTAGATGATGTCCCACTGCCATGATGGGGAACCTTCAAAACAGTGCTGTGCAGCTCACTGCTGTAATGTTTCACCAGCGCATGTTCTGCTTTTGCCTCAATATCACCTGTAAAAAGCATCGAGAAGTCACCGTACTGTAATTTAAATACCAGACTATTGTTATTTAAATCTTTTTCAGGAAAACGCCGTTTAAGCGCCGGCGCTAAAAATTTTAATTTCAGATCATCGCCAAATTGCAATTTTGCTCCGTCACGTAACACCTGCCGCCGTAATTTACCGGAAACTGCCATTTTTACCAGCTCCTGGGAAATTGCACTTTGAGAGTTTGTGATCCCATTATCGTAAAAGTTCTGTACATCAAAATTCTGCAATACCTTAATAGCACCGCCTAAATGATCTAAATGATGATGTGTGATGATCAAAGCGTCCAGTTTAGTGACACCCAAGTTCTTTAAGCGGCGAACAAGCAGTTCGCTGTGTTTGTAATCACCTGTATCTACAAGTATTGCCGCAGCTGCTGTTCTCAATAAAATCGCGTCTCCGTGTCCAACGTCCAGCAGTTTTACTTCCAGCTGCCCCTGCGGCGGCAAAACTGCCTGATGCGCTTCCGAAGCGAAATCAAAAACTTCGTAACTATAAGCAGCTACTGCCAGAATGATCGTTAAAATAATCTGTAGAAATCTTTTCATCTTGCCTCACAAAAAATAAAACGTGCCGTCAGTTACCGGCACGTTAAAAATCTACTGCTGGGACAGTTTCTGCTTCATGATCCGCTTATATGTTTCAACACCCGGCTGGTCATAAGCATCCACATCAGCCAGTTCGCCTTCATAGGCTACCGAAAGCATCAGAAAATAAAGCAGCTGACCCAAATAATAGGCATCGATACGCGGTAAAATATATTTCGCATTTAAACGTTCATCGCTGGCCAGCGCCTCTGCATTGGCAGCCAAAGCAATTTTCAGCGCGGTATCTACTGTCAGTCCCTCATACTTTTTAAAAGCTGCGACATGATCAAAAGGATTGTTCAAGGTAATCTGCTGATCACGTTCCAAGATTTCAACAAACTGCACAACTTTATCCTTTTTGCCATCCTGGTGCTGCTGCGTCTGCGCATGCATATCAGTAGAACCGACGGCCGCCACCGGAGTCCGTCCATAATAAACAATATTGCCTGCGCGATCGCTGCGTTTGCCCAGCGATTCGGCCAGCAGTTGTACATACCACTCGCCCACGGATTTCATTTTCGCAGCATACGGCATAAAGACTTCAATATCAAGGCCCTTTTCAGCTGCCGTATACTTCAAAGCAGCATTCAGCAGTGCCGGGTTTTCTTCAAGTGAAGCTGAGCGGCAGGCCATTTCCATATCTTTTGCACCATGCAGAAAGGCCTCTATATCCATACCAATAGCTGCAGCAGTGATCAAGCCCGGATCGCTGAAGATGCAAAAACGCCCTCCAATTCCTTCTTTGATGTCGAAACAAGGCCATGACCGCTCTTTAGCCAAACTGCATAAAGGCGACGCTCCCTCAGCAAGATCTGTTACAACAGCTACTTCCAGCTGCAACAGCGAAGATTTCTGGCATTGCTCATAAAAATAGGTAAACGCCGCTAACGTTTCCAAAGTCGTACCGGATTTGGAAATCGGCACAAGCAGTACCCTGAACTGTTCCTGTTTTCCCAGCCTGTGCTGCGCTAAATACTCCAGTTCGCTGACAATTTCATGATACTGATCCCCATCTAAATTATTGCCCGAGAAATATATCCGGGGATAACCCTGTCTGCTTTTTTCGCAGCCGACATTCCAGCCGGAACCGGCAAAAACATCAAACAGTACTTTGTTGCCGAGATAGGAGCCGCCTACTCCCAAAAAAACAACCGCATCTATTTCCTGCTGTAAATATCTGCCGAACTGTTTTAATTTGCTGATAGAAGCCGGTGTATTAGGATTGCCTTCCTGAACAAAAGGTAATTTCGTAAAAAAAACAGGCTCCGGTGTGCCATCTTTAGATAAATGGGCTTTGGCTACACCCTGCTCACGTATCTTCAGTAAAGCCCCTGCCGCAGCCGCTGCTCTGCTCTGCAAAGCTTCAATGGCAGCAACTGTCACTGTCGGAGTGTTTATCATATTACCGTAATCAAAAACAAAGCCGCTGGCTAATGTTATTTTACCTGATAATTTCATAATATCACCATATCAATTATTTATATACTTAAATATTTTATCATAAAACTATAGTAAAAGCAAAAGAACCAATGCCTGAAAGCATTGGTTCTTTGAATATTATTTCTTCAGATTACGCAGGTAATTTTCTGCTGTTTCCAGCTGGATGTCCCCGGTTGCCTGTTCCGGAAGTTCCACCACTTCGTCAGGCGTGATGCCCGTACCATTGATAGAACGTCCTGAAGGTGTGTAATATTTAGCTGTAGTTAGTTTTAAGCCCGTATTCTGCGGCAGTCTGTATACAGTCTGCACCGAGCCCTTACCAAAAGTCTGCGTGCCAAAAAGCTTACCTGACTTCGTGTCCTGCACCGCTCCGGCTACGATTTCAGAAGCGCTGGCACTGCCGTGATCGACCAGTACAGCCAGAGGATACTTAACTTTTTCCAAATAAGATTCTTCCGTATATTTACGGCCTTCACGATCGATAACGGACACGATCGGCCCCTTAGGAACCAAATATTGAGCAACGCGTACAGACTCTCCCAAAATACCGCCAGGATTCTGCCTTAAATCCAGCAGCAGAGCCTGCATACCCTGTTCTTCCAGTTCCTGATACTTTCTGACAAACTCACCGGAGGTATTCTCATTGAAAATAGCGATCCTGATATAACCGATCTTACTATCCGGCAGCATCTCACCTGCAACCGATTTGATCTTGATATCTCCGCGTACCACTCTTACTGTACGTTCATTGCCCTTGTTATCATCCAAAACCAACTCTACTTCGGTGCCCTGAGTACCGCGAATCATGGCAACAACGTCTTCCAGCTGCATCCCGGCAGTTTTTTTGCCATCGACCTGCACTATCTTCTCGCCGGCCTTGATGCCCGCTTTTTCTCCTGGAGTTCCCTCTAACGGCGCAACTATAACAAAATTATTGTCCTTCTTGCCAACGACTACGCCGATACCGCCAAAAAAGCCTTCTGTTACATTGCTGATATCCTTGAAATTCTGCTGATCCAAATAAACAGAGTACGGATCATCCAGGGCTTTGACCAGACCTGTTGCTGCCCCGTCAAATAATTTTCCATCATTCGGCTGTTCCACAAATTTTTCCCGGACCAAAACTAAAGTCTTAAGAAACTTGAGACTTCCCAAAGCATCGCCGGTAACTCGTTCCATACCGTAGAATACGGCTCCAAGTGTAACAACTATAGCGCAAAGGCAGGCTATAAGCACTGTCATCATACTAAAACGCTTTTTAAACATAACTTCTGCCCCCGCTTATCTTTTCTGAACTCAAGGTAAATAATCCAATGGTTCGGTCACTTCACCGTGGATACGTACTTCAAAGTGACAATGCGGACCAGTCGACCAGCCAGTGCTGCCTGCATACGAGATCACCTGACCCTGATTGACATATTGTCCCTCACTGACAGCCAGTTCCTGATTATGACCATAAAGAGAAACCAGGCCGCCGCCATGATCGATCATGACTGCATAGCCGTAGCCGCCCATCCAGCCTGAATAAATTACCGTCCCTGAATCAGCAGCCACGATCGGCGTGCCATAATCGCAGGCAATATCCATACCGGAATGGTATCTGGTAGTACCAAACACAGGATGTGTGCGCCAGCCATAATAAGAAGTTATCTCACCGGTCACCGGCCAGATGAATTTGCCGGTCCCACCGCTTGTAGGCATAGAAGAACTGCGTTCCAGGCTTCTTAACATACTGGCGATGTTCTCGGAAATAGCCAGCAACCTATCATAATCTTCGTCGGCCTGACGGCTTTCTTCCTCTGCTTTATAAAGCAGCTGTGCACGTTCTTCCTTACTTGCTTCAGCTTTTTGCTGCTTTTCCTCAAGATCGCTGCGCATTTTTTCAATGTCAGCCATCTGTGCATCCAGTTCTTTCTGACGCGCTTCGATTTCAGCCGTTTCCTTCATGATCGTATCCATCATAGCCAGATCACGGCTGATGATTTTTTGCAGTAAAAACATCCTCGAAGAAAAATCAGAAAAATCTTTTGCGCCCAGCAGCACGTCAAGATAATTGATCTGACCATTGATATAAATATCGCGCAGACGCTGACGGTAAATCTTCATGCGTCCTTCCATTTTAGCTTTCTTTTCAGCTAAAACTTCCTGATTTTCGTCGATCAGCGGCTGCAGTTTATCCCGTTTGGCTTCAATTTCTTTGATTTCGACCTGCAGACGATTCAATTCGGCGACGATCTCTTCCATCCTGTCGCTGGCAGCCTCAGCCTCGCGACGGGCCCGTTCTTTAGCTATTTCCATTTGCTGCATTTTTTGCTGTACGTCGTCATATTCCGCTTGCTTATCTTCCAGCTCATTTGCAAAAGCCGGCAGGATCTGCATAACAGCGAATATCAACGCCAATACAGCCATCAGAACTTTCTTTTTTGGCATAATCGGCCTCCGCTGTTAAACTTTTAAAAACTTACGCAGGGAAATATAACTTCCTGCCGCACCAATCGCCGTTCCGGCTAAAACAATAGAAATATCAACATAGGTGAGCATCGGATAAGCAGGCACCATCGGCAGGAAAGCCAGCGTCGCATAAATACGCGACAAAAGTGCCGCATAAGTACCGTTAATGACAAAATTGGCGATCAACGCCCCAAAAAATCCCAGCGTCATACCTTCCAAAATAAACGGCCACCTGATAAACCAGTCTGTCGCGCCAACATATTTCATGATATTAACTTCCTTACGCCTGGCAAAAACTGTGAGCCTGATAGTATTGGCAATAATAAACAGTGTTGCAAGCGCCAGCAGAATAACCAGCACAACGCCGCCAATACGCAGTATTTTCGTCATCTGAAAAATATGTTCCACAATTTCCTGCCCAAATTTAGCAGTTTCTACGCCTTCCATCTCATGGATCTGCGGCGCCAGTTCATTGATCCGGTCAGGCTTGTCCACCTGCACCTCGAACGAATTAGGAAAAGGGTTGTCCGTTCCTAATGAATGCAGCAATTTCTCCTGCTGTCCTAACCGCTCCTTGAACCTGGCCAGAGCCTCCTGTTTGCTGACCTCTGTTACACTGAGGACCCCCGGCAGGTTTTCCAGTGTCTGCTTCATATCGCTTAACCCTGAACCTTCAACGGAATCCTCCATATAAACAGTGATCTGGACCTGGCTTTCAAGATATTGAGCCAGATTATTGGTATTGATAAAAATCAGCAGAAACATACCTAAAACAAGCAGCGAAAGCGCTACTGTAGATACTGAAGCAAGACTCATCAAACCGTTGCGTTTGATAGATTTATAGGTTTCCCGGATAAAATATTCCTTTGTACTAAGACTCATAACCGTATACCCCTTTTAAATCATCACGAACAATGGACCCTTTTTCAATAGCAATAACACGCTTTTCCATATTATCAACGATTTCCTTATCATGGGTAGCCATCACGATAGTGGTACCGCTTTCGTTGATCTCACTGAAAATCCGCATAATATCCCAGCTTGTTTCCGGGTCAAGGTTACCTGTTGGTTCGTCGGCAATTACCAGCAGCGGATCATTGACGATAGCACGCGCAATCGCTACACGCTGCTGTTCACCGCCTGATAATTCTGTTGGATAAGAATTGGCACGCTTGCGCAGGCCAACCAGATCCAGCACACTCATCACGCGGCGTTTGATTTTACGATAGGGAGTCTCAATAACCTGCATGGCAAACGCAACATTATCATAGACGGTGCGGTCAGGCAGCAACCGGTAATCCTGAAAAATAATTCCCAGCTGCCTGCGCAGATAAGGGATCTCCTTTTCTTTCAGTTCCAGTAAATCGACACCATTTACATATATATTGCCAGTGGTAGGTATTACCTCACGAAAAAGCATCTTAATAAAAGTAGATTTGCCCGCGCCGCTTGGCCCGACGACAAAAACAAACTCGCCCGGCTGGATATGGATATTGACATCACGCAAAGCTACTGAACCGCTTGGATATGTTTTACTGACATCGGTCATTAAAAGCATAGGTGAAAGCTCCCTTCTCTTCAACACTCAAACAATTAGGTCAGTCTTTATCATCACGACAAATTCCAATTCATCGTTTTTTTCAACCTTTTTTTAGCAAAGCAAAAGCTTTATCAGAATTGATCTGCGCTTTCTGCCTCAATATCTCAATATTCTTATTCTGTTCAAGCGGCGCTTTCTGCCAACCGGCTACAGCAGCCTGAACAACCATATCTCCATCAATTTTTTCAACAGTGCCAACAGGTTTTTCACCAATAGCATTTACAAAACTATCTACTTTAGGATCATAGGATATTGCCAGGATCGGCGTCTGCATTACCGCGGCAAAAACCAGTGCATGCAGCCGCATGCCAATCAAAAGATCGCAGTTTCCTATAATAGAAAGAAATTCCTCGGTATTATACCTTTCATTTAACAGAAATACATCTTTTTGACAGGCCAATGCCTTCCGCAGTTTTTCACAGGCTTTGACATCGACTGAATACTGCAGCGGCAGCAAGATAAGCTGCGCGCCATAACGCTGCTGCAATTTAGAAGCGGCTTCAGCCAGAACCTGAAAGCATCTGGCATCACCGGCCCAGGGCCGTACAGAGATCCCGATAACGGGCTTTGTTAAATCAACGCCGGCTTTCTGCAGCAGGGTTCTGCCGCTTTCGCCGGTAACCGGCTTCAGCGAAAGGACTGAGTCAGCAGTAACTGTTATTTTAGCCGCAGCTACTCCCATTTCCTTAAGTTCAGAGGCCGACTCACGATCTCTTACTGTGATCAGATCTGCCTTATTGCAAACAAAGCTTGTCAATTTACGGGCCCATTTTGCTCTGATAGGACCAATCCCCTGAGCAAAGAGCATCACTTTTTTGCCAAAAAACTTTCCTAAACCAATAATACTCAGGTAATAGAGTAAACTACGCTTACTGGTCACATCCTGAAGCAGACTGCCGCCGCCTGAAAGAATCAGTTCAGAAGCATACATTGCCTGAATAACCGCCCAGGGATTAAAACGGTATACACTGCGAACCTGGTGTTTGGCCGCAGTGTCCTCCGGATTACCTGACAACACAGTCAGCTCTACGTTCTCTTCCACTTGCCGTAACGATTCTATGATAGCAGTAAGCATGGCTTCGTCACCGGCATTGGCAAAACCGTAATAACCGGAAATCAAAATTTTACTCATGCTCCAAGAATCTCCTTTGCCATTTCTGCACATAAGGCAGCAAAATAGAAACGGCGATAACAGCAATGATACCTAAAAAGGCACCTAAAGCATAACCGTCAACGGCACGAATATAACTCATGATCACAGGAGTCCGCATATGCGCAAAAGTCTGTACCAAAGAACCCTGACCGATCGTAGCGGCGACAACCAACAGCATCTGCCACAAACGCGGCGCCTGTTTATAGGCAGCAAAAGCCGCTAAATAAAACGCCGGATGACCGATCATAAATTCTTTTTCACGCGGTCGGGCATACATGACCTGTTCCAGGAACAGGCGCATTTTTATTTCCAGTGCGGGAACAGGGACCCCGGCAGTATGACCGCTGCGGCCGACAAAAATATACGCCACAAAAGCCAATACGCCTAAAAAAGCCACATGCTTCACTGTTATTCTGGTACTGAAAAAGTTTTGCAGATGCACAGCCAGATTGCCCATCCGGCCCCTGCTCAGAACATTGAAGCGCTGCATATACCATAAAGAGATCAGCAGTACCGGCAGAATAAACGTTAATTTAACACCTTTATAAATATCGATCTCCAGGAAAAATCTGCTGTCACCCAAAACAGCCGATATAAAAGATGCTCCGATCAAAGAAAGCGCGACAGCCAAAGCCAGCTGCCAGGTAGCGCTGACAATGATCTTCAACGTGCCGGAAGCAGCCTTTTTACAGGACTCCCACAGCTCGACGATAACTGTCATCGACAGCACCGGGAAAACAGCAGCTGCCATCAGAGCCAAAAGCTGTCTGGTCAGTACCCCGCCAAATTTCAGTAAAGTTATACTGGCAACAACGCCGCCAGCCAGCAATAACATATACTGAAGTTTTTTGCTGAAATTAAATAACAGCGTCAGATACATGATGCCACCCGCCAGGATAGCAAAGGCCAGCGGAACAAACCAGATCCGTTCCGGGAAATAAGGAGCAAAACCGCCATCGGCAGCATTTTTGGAAAATACTCCCGCCGGGCCAAGCTTATAGCCTCTTGCCTGCACATCGGCAGCAATTTTAGACACATAATCCAGATTAAGCTCTAAAATATCCCTGCCTTCCTGAGGGATCATGAACGGCTTGATATAGTTGATACGAATGTTACGTTCTTCATCTGTTAAAGCCCAGCGTCTTAACGCTTCCGGCATTTTCAGTTTTCTCTGCTCAGCTTTATCAATTATATAGGTACGGGCAACACGATAGTCCATATGCTCCGCCAAAGGCAGCAGTCCGTCCATTGGAGCAAACTGCAGCTGCGTATAATGTTCTACCATGCCAAAAGTCATATTTTTCTTTTTTAGTTTATGCGCCATATAGGCAATATAATCCGGATAACCAACCACTTCACGGCCGCAGCCTATATATCCGGTCACATTCGCGCCCGATTTATCGATCCTGCGGAAAATACTTCTGATCTTATCATAATCATTAGGCAAATAATTCATTGGTCTGACGATGACGTTAAAACCAAAAGCCTTTGCTTTACGCATCTCTTCTGTCGAAAGGCCTAGAGGAGCCTGCATAACGCCCGGCTTACTGTCGTAATTTTCTTCTGTGATGACCATGGGATTACCTAAAATCTCAATGATCTGCGGGTCGTTGTTCACAATCCGCAAACGATCCTTACCATAGCGCAGATACAGATCCTCCACCACTTCTGTTAAAACGTCGTATGACGTCCCAACAGTCACATAGACAGCATTGGGCACAACGATCCCTTCTGCCAGCACCGGTGCGAACTTGCCGCCGTCACCGCCCAAAGCGGAACCTTTCAGCAGCTCCTCGCCGGTAACGGCTACGATAGAACCATTGTTATTGAGCTTTTCCAGAGTAGTATCAAAAACCACCAGGCTCGTGACTCCGGCAGCTTTAAACTTTGCCAGGACGTCATTTAAGGACAAGCCTTCCCAATTGGCTATATGTTCCAGCCCTTCATATTCCATTGCCATCTCAACAGTATCATTGCGCTGCTCGATCTCATAACGCTGATAGTTCAACCACAGCGAAACTATCAGACCTATAGCTATTATCGCAACAAGTACCGGGTTATAACGGCTTTTCATCAGCTGATCTCCACCTAATTCAAAATTTCTTTTTCAGCAATCACAGTTTCTTTTGCTGGCTGCGCAGATACGCTTCGACAAACATTTCCAGACCGCCGTCCATGACAGCCTGCACATTACCTGTTTCGGCGTTGGTCCGGTGATCTTTGACCAATTTATAAGGCTGGAATACATATGAACGAATCTGACTACCCCATTCTATATCCTGATAGTCACCGGCAATATCGTTCTTCAAGGCATCCTGCTTGGCCCTTTCATATTCATATAACTTTGCGCGCAGAAGCTGCAGGCACCGTTCCCGGTTCTGGATCTGCGACCTTTGGGTCTGGCACTGCACGATGATGCCGGTAGGCAGATGCGTCATACGTACGGCAGAGCTTGTTTTATTGACATGCTGACCGCCGGCGCCGCTGGCACGATAGGTATCAACCTTCAGATCGGCAGGATTGATGTCGATCTCCACGCTGTCATCCAGCTCCGGCATAACATCTACCGCTGCAAAAGAAGTATGACGGCGGGCATTCGCATCAAACGGCGAAATCCGCACCAGACGATGCACGCCTTTTTCACTGCGCAGATAACCGTAGGCATTATGCCCATTGATCTGCAGTGTAGCACTTTTCACACCGGCTTCATCACCGGGAAGATAATCAAGCATTTCCACTTCATAGCCTTCGCGTTCAGCAAAACGGGAAAACATACGCAGCAGCATGGAAGTCCAATCCTGTGCTTCGGTTCCGCCAGCGCCGGCATGCAAGGTAAGAATGGCATTATTCGCATCATACTCGCCGTTCAGCAGCATACCAAGTTCCAAATGCTCCACATCAGCACGAACAGCTGCCAGCAGCTCCTCCAGCTCCGGCAGCAGGCTTTCATCCTGCTCTTCCATTGCCAGATCGCACAGCACTTCCATGTCATCCACTCTGGTCTCCAGAGACCTGAACGTTTCAACCTCTTCTTTTAACTGCGTCACAGCCTGAGCTGTTTTCTGGGCCGTCTCCGGTTCATCCCAGAAGCCGGGAGCTCCCATTTTATGTTCTAATTCAGCAATGCGGTCCTCTTTGACAACTACGTCAAAGAGATCCCCTCATTTCCTCTAGTTTCTGTTTTAATGCGGCAATCTCAGGTTTATATTCCTCAATCAGCACTAACTTCACATCCTCTCTTAATAACACCAGTAAAGTTGAAACTTACCGCTCCAACTTTACTGTATCTAACCCAACTATAAATTTCCCCGGATCATTATTTATCCTGACCACAGCAGTTTTTATACTTTTTCCCGCTGCCGCAGGGGCAAAGATCGTTCCGGCCTGTCGTTTCACCTTTGACAATCGGCTGCTTCCTGACATCGTCGCCTTCGCCGGGATTATTGGTCGAAGCATTTTCCAGACGGTTTTCTACCTTCGGCTGCGCCACAACATTTACGCGGTAAATATAACGCACCACATCGTCCTGGATAGCATCGATCATAGCCTGGAACATATCATAGGCTTCAAATTTATACTCAACCAGAGGGTCCTTCTGTCCATAAGCACGCAGACCCACGCCTTCACGCAGCAGATCCATCGAATCCAGATGTTCCATCCAATGATTATCGACTACTTTGAGCATGACCAGATTTTCCAGTTCGCGCATCAATTCAGGCGTGATCGCATCTTCACGTTCTGCGTAATGCTCATCGGCAACCTTATGCAGATATTCTTCCAGCTCTTCACGGCTGAAATTCTGCAGATAATCGATCTGCAGCAAACCTTCCGGAGCGTAGAATTCCTCAGCATAAGCGATCAGAGCCTGCAGATCCCAATCCTCCGAATAAACCTCAGGCGGCGCGTACATCGCCATCGTACGGTCTACTACTTTATGGACCATATCCATGATAGTATCACGCAGATTGGCCTGCTGCAGGATTTTTTTACGCTGTGCGTAAATGACTTCGCGCTGTTGATTCATAACGTCGTCATATTCCAGAACCTGTTTACGAATGGCAAAGTTTCTCGCTTCCACTTTCTTCTGCGCCGATTCGATAGAACGGGTAACAAGCTTATGCTCGATCGGCTCGTCTTCTTCCATACCAAGTTTATCCATGATACTGGAAATATTATCAGAACCGAACAAACGCATCAGATCATCTTCCAGCGACAGGAAGAACTTGGAAGAACCGGGATCGCCCTGACGTGCGCAGCGTCCGCGCAGCTGGTTATCAATGCGGCGGCTTTCATGCCTTTCCGTACCGATGATATGCAGTCCGCCCAATTCGGGTACGCCTTCGCCCAAAACGATATCAGTACCACGGCCGGCCATATTAGTAGCAATGGTAACCGCACCATATTGACCTGCACCTGAAATGATCTCCGCCTCTTTTTCATGATATTTGGCGTTCAAAACATTATGCGGGATCCCGCGCCGTTTCAGCATCGCCGATAATTCTTCCGACTGCGCAATGGAAGTAGTGCCAACCAGCACCGGACGTCCGGACTTGTGGCATTCTTCGATCTCATTGACAGCCGCTTTATATTTAGCGCGTTTGGTCTTTAAAATGACATCAGGATAATCGACCCTGATCATCGGCTTATTGGTCGGAATAACGACAACATCCAGCCCGTAAATCTTCTGGAACTCCTGCTCTTCCGTTTTAGCAGTACCGGTCATACCGGAAAGCTTCTCATACATACGGAAGTAATTCTGGAAGGTGATCGTTGCCAAAGTCTGGCTTTCGCGCTCGACCTTAACGCCTTCCTTAGCTTCGATAGCCTGATGCAGGCCTTCGGAAAAACGGCGGCCAAACATCAGCCGGCCTGTAAACTCATCGACGATAATGACCTCACCGTCTTTGACTACGTAATCTTTATCACGGTGCATGATGGCTTTGGCCTTCAGTGCGCACATCAACTGATGCGAGAAGTCAACGCCGTGTTCAGTATCATACATATTTTCGATACCCAGCATTTTTTCTGCTTTGGCAATGCCGACTTCAGTAGGAGCAACTGTTTTCAGCTTTTCATCAACTGTATAATCTTCGCCTTCATCCATTTTGGCAACAACCTGCGCCAAAACCTTGTAAAGCTCGGTAGATTTTTCACCAGGGCCGGAAATGATGAGCGGCGTTCTTGCTTCGTCGATCAGGATACTGTCGACCTCATCGACGATACAGTAATTCAACGGCCGTTGTACCATCTGGTCTTCATCGACGACCATATTGTCACGCAGATAGTCAAAACCAAACTCATTATTAGTACCGTAAGTAATATCGGCGGCATAAGCAGCCTTACGGTCAGGATAATCCAGCGCGTGAGCGATCAGGCCTACGGAAAGACCCAGAAATTTAAACACGCGGCCCATATCCTCGCTGTCACGGCGGGCCAGATACTCATTGACTGTAACGACATGCACGCCCTTACCGGTCAATGCGTTCAAATAGGCCGGTAAAGTAGCCACCAGGGTCTTACCTTCACCGGTACGCATCTCGGCAATTTTGCCGCGGTGCAGCACGCAGCCGCCGACCAGCTGCACATCGAAATGACGCATGCCTAAAACACGTTTGGCCGCTTCACGGACAACTGCGAACGCTTCAGGTAAAATATCATCCAGGGTTTCACCCTTAGACAAACGTACTTTAAAATCAGCTGTCTTAGCGGCCAGATTTGCAGAACTTAAGCCTACCATATCTTTTTCTAATGCGTTGATTTTATCGACAATGACTCCGATCTCTTTTAGTTCCTTCTCATTCGGGTCACCAAAAATTTTTTTCAACAAGCCTTCGAGCAAAATAATCACTCCTTAAATTTTTACAATAAAAAACACTATACCTAACTTAAAATTTTAGCAGAAAAGCCTGCAAAAGTCAAAAAGCCCGGGGCCTCAACCCCGGGCTTTTTGTGAACTTTCAGTAAATTATTTTCCTATTTAATATTACCGCTTATTTTAATTCCGGAGCCAGCAAACCGTAGTTGCCGTCTTTCCGGCGATAAACAACATTCACGCCGCCGAAATCAGGATCGTAGAAAACGAAGAAATCATGATTCAAAAGATTCATTTGCAGGATAGCCTCTTCCGCAGTCATCGGATGCATCGCAAAGGATTTATTTTTGATGATCTTGAATTCGCCGTCATCATCCACCGCTTCCACCGAAGCAGGAATTGCCGCATCCTGGAAGTTATTGTATTTTTTCTTCATCAGGCGGGTCTTATATTTGTGGATCTGACGTTCGATCTTCTCGATCACAAGATCGATAGAAGAATACATATCTTTGGTCGTTTCCTGTGCTCTCAGCAGAATGCCGCTGGCCGGTACAGTAATTTCCACAATGTGATTGCCTTTTTCCACTTTCAAAACTGCTGAAATATCACCGACAGTTTTAAACTGTTTCGTTACTTTCGTAATCTTTTTTTCTACATAATCTTTTAAAGCCGGAGTTACATCGATGTTTTTACCACGTACGTTTACGTTCATAATTCATACCTCCTTGAAATCCCCAAGGTGATGGGATCGCAAGCTCTCTGCTTGCTTTAATATAATAATTCGCCGCCTTCTGCAAATCTCCTGCTGATAAAGTAACAAAAAACTCGCATGTCTCAAAAATTTCACATGCGAGTTTACAACTGCTACTAATGTAACACTTGGGGTAATAAAACCCCCAGTTCACTGAAACGCTACTTATAATATTTTGGATAAAAAGCTGCGTGTACGCTCTTCCTTGGCATGCAGGAACACCTCTTCCGGCTCGCCCTGCTCTACGATAACGCCGCCGTCAACAAAAATCACCCTGTCGCCGACCTCACGGGCAAAGCCCATCTCATGGGTCACCACAGCCATCGTCATGCCTTCTTTAGCCAGGCTCTTCATAACGTCCAATACTTCATTGATCATTTCCGGGTCCAGCGCTGAAGTCGGTTCGTCAAACAATAATGCCTTCGGCTTCATCGCCAAAGCCCTGGCGATCGCCACACGCTGCTGCTGGCCGCCGGAAAGCTGGTCAGGATAAGCGTTTTCCTTATCGCCCAAACCAACTTTTACCAAAAGCTCCCGGGCAGTCTGTTCAGCCTCGCTGCGGCTGCTGCCGCGCACCTTCATCGGCGCCAGCACCAGATTTTCCAAAACGGTCATATGCGGAAACAGATTGAAACGCTGGAAAACCATGCCTACTTCTTTGCGTATTTCATTGATATTGGCTTCCCCCGTCAGCGGGATACCGTCAATGACGATACTGCCGCCGGTCGGTTCCTCCAGATAATTGATGCACCGCAGCAGCGTACTTTTACCGCTGCCGGAAGGCCCGATGATCACCACGACCTCACGTTCGGCGATCGTCAGATCGATACCCTTTAAAACCTCCAGACTGCCATAGCTTTTCTGCAGGCCGGTTATTTTGATCATTTCTTTATTCATTTCGTATCATACCTCCGTTCCAGCATTCCTACGAGACGGGCAACCGTAAAAGTCATAATCAGATAAATAACGGCTACAGCCATCCAGATCTCAAAGGAGGCATAAGTACGGGCAATAATCAGCTGACCACGGCGCGTAAGCTCTTCGAACCCGATAACAGAAACCAGCGAAGAATCCTTCAGCATCGCGATAAACTCGTTGCCCAGAGGCGGAATGATACGTTTGAAGGCCTGCGGCATAATAACATAACGCATAGTCTGCCCCCAGCTCATGCCCAAAGAACGCCCGGCTTCCATCTGACCCTTGTCGATCGACTGGATACCGGCACGGAAAATCTCTGCGATATAAGCACCGCTGTTGATAGAACAGGCTGAAATAGCCGCAAAATATGGATCAACACGATGACCAATAATACCTGGCAACGCAAAATAGACCAAAAAGATCTGTACCAAAAGCGGTGTTCCGCGAATAAAATCCACATAACAATTAGCAAAATAACGTACTGGTTTGATACTGGCAAGACGCGCGATACCGACCGTCATACCGATCAAAAGGCCAAAACCTACGCTCAAAGCCGTTATCTCGATCGTAATCCCGGCGCCGGCCAGCAGTAAGGGCAAGGCATCCCAGATCAGGCTGAAATTAATATCCATGCAGTTTGTCTCCCTTTCATTGTCAGCTCTTGAAAACTCAGCAAAGAAAATACGGAGCACACCACCGTCACCGTTGATGTACTCCGCATCCAGATATGACCATATTATTTCTTTACTTCACCAAACCAGGTTTTGTAAATCTTGTCATACTCGCCGTTTTTCTTCAATTCGGCCAGAGCTTTATCGATTTCAGCAGCTAATTTATCATTGCCTTTTTTAACTGCAATGCCGTATTCTTCAGCTTCAAGCACATCGCCTACAGTTTTGGCATCAGCGCTGCCGCCCTGTGCCAAATAGTAGCCAACTACCGGGCTGTCGTTGATCACAGCATCAACGCCGCCGTTTTTCAATTCCATAGCGGCTTCCGTGTTGGTATTGAATGCCGTTACCTTGGCATCTTTAACGCTTTCTGCCTTAGCAGCGCCAGTAGTACCGATCTGTACGGCGATCCTTTTGCCGACCAGGTCTTCGATACCTTTGATAGTGTCATTGTTTTTCTGTACCATGACTACCAGACCGGATCTGTAATAAGGAGCGGAGAACAAAACTGCCTCCTGACGTTCGGGAGTTATGCTCATGCCGGCAATTACAGTGTCGATATTGCCGGAGCTCAAAGCCGGGATCAAAGCGTCAAAGCCCATATTCATGATCTCAACCTTATAACCCATCTGTTTGCCAATAGCACGGATCAGGTCCATATCGAAACCTGTATATTCTTTAGAACCTTCTTTTTGAAACTCAAACGGCGCAAAAGTAGGTTCCGTACCTACACGCAGAACTTTTGCAGGCTCAGCCTTCTTCGCTTCTTCTTTGCCGCCGCAGCCGGCTACCATCAAGGACAACGCTGCCAGAACAGCCATTGCCAAAAGTAAATATTTTTTCATTTTCCAACCTCCAGAAAAATATCTGGACTGCACCCAACCCACAGCCCTTTATAATTGTTAATTATATAACTAAAAACGGCCTGGCGCAACCTAAAGTTATACGAATATTATTTCTTTTCTTCGCCGAACCAGGTTTTATATAATTTATCATATTCGCCGTTTTGCTTCATTTCCGCCAAAGCTTTATTGATCTCAGCGGCCAGCTTCTCATTGCCTTTTTTGACCGCGATACCATAATCTTCCGAATTCATGACATCGCCGACCACCTTGGCATCAGCACTGCCGCCCTGCTGCAGATAATACTTCAAAACAGGACTGTCGTTGATCACAGCATCAGCACCGCCGTTTTTCAGCTCCATCGCCGCCGCGGTATTATCATTAAAAGCAGTTACCTGAGCGTTTTTAACTTCGCCGGCTTTATTCGCGCCGGTAGTGCCGATCTGCACCGCGATCCGTTTGCCTTCCAGATCATTGAAGCCCTTGATCTTATCGTCAGCTTTTTTGACCATGACGATCAGCCCGGAAGTATAGTACGGATCAGAAAACACCACTACTTTTTTGCGCTCATCAGTAATGCTCATACCGGCAATAGCTACATCGATATTGCCCGAATTCAAAGCCGGGATCAAAGCATCGAAGCCCATGGAAGAAATCTCTACCTTATAACCAAGCTTCGTACCGATCGCGCGGATCAGGTCCATATCAAAGCCTGTAAATTCGTTCGAGCCTTCTTTCTGAAACTCAAACGGTGCAAAAGCAGGTTCAGTACCGACCCGCAATACCTTTGCAGTTTCCGCCTTCTTAGGCGCTTCCTGTGACCCGCCGCAGCCGGCCGTCAAAAGCGCAAGCATTGCCGCTAAGGCCATTACTAAAAATACGATTTTTTTCATTTTTACCCCTCCAAATCAATTCCGCAGCCCTAAAACCGCTTCTATATTTATAATATTTTTTTATTATAGTACTAAATCCGCAGTCAGGCAATAAAAAAATACCGTTATTTTTTTAATAACGGTACAAATTTCACAGACAACTCAGCTGACCTGGTTTTCGCCCCCACACTCGCCTGCTGGAGGGTTCGCTCATAAGCTTTGCAGAGCTCCCCACTACTACCCCTCTCGCCTTTGCGGCAGGACTTACTTCTAAGCTGCGCCGTGCTCACAATACTTTGATTGCTTACGTGGATCGTTTTGCCCGCAACTGGCATCGACTTGCAACCACAGACCTGAGTTGTAGTTATAATTATACATTAAGCAAAAATTTTTGCAAGTATCTTTGCTAATCACCTTTTTCGTAGTATACTATTATCACCATGTAAATGAGGACGGATTGTTTATGATTGCCATACCCCAATTCCTGGATTTCCCCGACGAAGGACAAACCGCGGAAATCTGCGATTTCTTTTTGAAAATGCTAAAATATAAGAATAAGGCGCTTTACATGCACAGTCAGCAGGTCGCCAACTATGCTGCCAGCATTGCCGCCAAGCTGGGCTTGCCCCCGGCCGAAGTTTCCTGTATCAAGACCTCAGCCCTGCTGCATGATATAGGCAGCCTTTCCGTGCCCAACATGATCCTCATGAAAGCACCCTATCTGAGCACCCGCGAAATGTCGATCTACAAACGGCATTGCCAGGCAGGCGCCAGTATGCTGGAAAATATCCAGGGCTTCAGCCATATCATCCCCATTATCCATGCACACCATGAAAAATGGGACGGCACCGGTTATCCCAAGCGGCTCAAAGGCGTAAACATCCCTCTGGGCGCCAGGATCATTTCCGTAGCCGACCATTATGATAAATTCATCAACCCCTGCACCCAGCAATGGCAAAAAACCCACAGCGAAGCGATCATCGAGCTGCAGAACAAGGCGGGGCTGGATTTTGACCCCAATGTTGTCAAAGCCTTCATGCAGTCAGTAATTCCCAGTAAAGTCACTAAAACAAAAAAATAATTGCATCAACTACTTGCTGTCAGCAACTGGCAGCAAGTTTTTTTATTGCCCCGCGCCATAATTTTCGATACTGCCGCAAAACGCCAGACCATAGACCTCGGCAGCCCCGGCTGCCTTCAAAGCTTTAGCCGCCTCCTCCATCGTCGCTCCCGTAGTAAAAATATCATCGACCACAACGACAGTTTTGCCGGCAACATTTTGCGTGACCGCAAAACAGCCCTCTAAATTCAGCCGGCGCTCCAGCGGCCGCAAATCATACTGCGGCAGTGTTTCCCGTGTTCTCGCCAAAGCCGGTGTCAGACAGCGGCTGGCGCCAGGCTTCTCAAACAATACCAGCGGAATATCAAAGCCTCTCGCTTTTACCCGCTGCCGCGCCGTCGGTATGGGAACGATGATCACCGCCCGCCTGTGTAAAATACCCCGCAGCGCTCCGGGCCAGTCAGCAGCGCTGAACTGGCAATATTCCTCAGCCAGCAGCTCCAGTATCTCCCTGCGGCTGTCAAACTTGACCTTCTGCAAAGCCGTCTTGAGCGCGCCGCTGTACCTGAACAGCATCCCCGCCCCGTCTAAAGCGTCCCGAGCCGGCAGCCACAGCGGCTGCCGCAAAGCCGCTCTGCAAACACCGCACAACAAGCCCTCTTCGGCGATCTGCCCGCAGCCAGCACACTTTCTGGGCCCAAACACCGACAGCAAGACCTTATACCAGTTTTTCAGCAGCCGTATCAGCATGGGGCTATCCAGCACCTTTCCTTATTTCCAGTGATCTTACTTTATAACGTCCTTAAAAAATATCGCCTTGCTCCTGCAGCCGCTCAGCCAACAGTGAATAACGCTTTCTGGTCCTGTCGTTATCGACCGCAGTCTGCACCGCCGCCCGCGTCCCCACTAAAATGACCTTCTGCCTGGCACGGGTCACCGCCGTATACAGCAAATTACGCTGCAGCATGATATAATGCCCCGGCACCATCAGCAAAATCACCGTCGGATACTCGCTGCCCTGCGATTTATGCACGCTCATCGCATAGGCCAGCTGCAATTCGTCAACCTCACTGGCGGTATAAGTAACATACTCGCCATCGGCGCGTTCCGGGTAGTCCACCGTAACATTGCGCCCATTGATATACACGATCCTGCCAATATCGCCGTTAAAAACATCCTTCTCATAATTATTACGGATCTGCATCACCTTATCGCCGGCCCGCAGCACATTCCCCGGTGTATTGACCTCGCTTTTGTCAAGCGCCGGCGGATTGAGCCGCTGCTGCAACAAATGATTAAGGTTTTGTACCCCGCAGGGATTCTTATGCATCGGCGATAAGACCTGCACCGACTGCCAGTCACTCTGCTGCGTCAGTCTGGCATAGACATTGGCCACATATTCCGCCGCGTCAAACTCATTTTCGATCTCCACAAAAGTAAAATCGCTGCCGGTCTCCCACTCGGGCATCTGCCCACGGTTGATCCTGTGCGCATTGCGCACGATAGGACTTATCTCCGCCTGGCGAAAAACATTTTCCAGCCTTACAACAGGCATCTTCTGCGAACGGATAATATCCTTTAAAACAGAACCGGCGCCAACAGACGGCAGCTGATCGACGTCACCGACAAAAATCAGCCGACACCCGCCCTGAACTGCCTTCAAAAGATGATAAGTAAGCGTAATATCGAGCATCGACGCTTCATCGATAATGATCGCGTCCGCATCCAGCGGATCGCCGTCATTCTTACCGAAATTAAAACCGCCGCCATTGGGCGTATACTCCAGCAGCCTGTGTACCGTCACCGCCGGATGCCCGGACGAATCAGCCAGCCTTCTGGCGGCACGCCCCGTAGGCGCTGCCAGTAAGATCCTGCAGCCGGCCTTTTCCAAAACTGCCAGTATTCCCTTGATGACAGTAGTTTTACCTGTACCGGGACCGCCTGTAAGCACGAACACACCGTATTTCAAAGAAGCGTGGATAGCCTCTTTCTGCGCCTCAGCCAAAGCGATCCCCGCCTCAGCCTCCCACTGCGCAATGATCTTATCCACATTCACCTTTTCCAGCGTCCCCGCCAGATCGCGCAGCTTCAGCAGCCGTTTAGCGGTCTGCACCTCCGCCTGATACAAATACTCGGGATAAATCAGCCGTAAGCCGCCAACCTCCTCCGTCCGCAGCCTGTCCTCCGCCAGCAGCTTCTGAAAAACATCGCTGACGATACTGCCGCTCACCTGCAGCAGCCGCACCGTCTCGCGCAGCAGCAGCTCCTCCGGCACGCAGGTATGACCTGCCGACGCCGCCTGATTGAGCGCATATTCCAAGCCTGCCTTGATCCGTTCCTCGCAGGCCCCATCCATACCAGTAGCCAGGGCGATCTTGTCCGCCGTTCTAAAGCCGATACCCGTGATATCGCTGGCCAGACTGTAAGGGTTCTCCTGGATCCTTTTCAGCGCCGTAGCGCCATACTGAGCCTGCAGCTTCGGCGCATAATTAGCGCTGACGCCGTGCGACTCCAGATAGACCATCAGCTCCCGCATATCCGACAGCTCCGCATACGACATCCCGATAGCATCGGCTTTCTTTTTACCAATGCCGGAAATCTCAGTCAGCCGATGCGGCGACAACGACAAAATATCCAGCGTCTCCGAACCGAAATGCTCCACGATCCGGGCCGCCATCGTTTTACCGATACCCCGCACCGCGCCCGAAGCTAGAAACCGCTCCACGCCGTCCGTCGTCGAAGGCTTGATCGCCTGACACATCTCAGCCCGGAACTGCCGCCCAAACTTGGCGTGCTCGCCCCAGCTGCCGCTGAGCTCCACCGTCTCGCCCAAAAAGGGCGCCGGCCCCCGGTACACAACGCTCACACGGCCCTCATGCTCGGTCTTCACCCTGAACACGCTGAACTGGTTATCTTCACTTTGAAAAACTATATTATCAATAACGCCCTGCAATTCCTGCATCATGCCACCACCGTACAAAACAAATGTTCTCGTTTATTATAACACGTTTTCCAATAAAACAAAACTTTTTACCTGTTCTTTTCAACGGCGCAGCCCTCAATAAACTTTGACAGCAGGCTATTTTTTAGCTATAATATATTAAGTTGTTTATACTTAAACCAAGATTTTATTTTAAAAATTAAAGCTCGCCTCTGTGAAAGGAGAACTACCTTGAAATCAATCGGAACTCAAATAGCCATAGATATGTATAATTGCAGCGATCTGCTTTTAAGCGACGCCTCCGGTGTGCAGGCAACAGTTCAAAGCGCCGCCGCAGATTTTGCCATGCAGCCGCGTGAAACCTACGTCAACTGTGAAGACGGCATCAACGAATACTCCGTCTTTGCCCATTGCAAACAGGGCCATGTTACCCTGCACCTGTATCCTGATCTGGGCTTTGTCACCATCGACGTTTTCACCTGCTTCAAAGATGCCGATCCTGACGGACTGGCACGTTTCCTGCGTCATTATTTTGATCCTGACAAATCCAAGATCACCTACCTCGAACGCGGTGATTTCGGCAGCGAAAGCGATATGAAACCGCGCCGCAAATCCAATATCAAAACTGTCCGCCGCGCCCGCACTATCGGCAACAAGCTCTCCAAGCTCATAATGAAACCACGTTCAATGTAATAAAAGCTGCCTTAAGGCAGCTTTTTTCTTTCCCTCTGTTCCTAACGCCAATTCTCTGTTAAAATAGTAACTAAGCATATCAATGATCATTATGGAGCAAACTATGAAATATATTTTCTGGGACATCGACGGAACGCTTTTAAAAACAGGACTGGCCGGCGTAGACGCTGTACGCGACGCCATCAAGCTGCGTTTCGGCATCGAAAACTTTCAATTCTCGCATATGTTAGGCGGCGCCACAGACTCGCACATCTTCAAGCAGGTCATCCGCGACATCAAAGGCAGCTGCAACGCCGCCGATGCCGCCGGGCTCATGATCCTCTATCACCGGCTGCTGCCGCAATACCTGCCCACACATCAAGGCAGTCTGATGCCAAACGTCAAAAAAACACTGCAATACTTTGCCGACCATGAAACCGGCTATAAAACCTGCCTGCTGACAGGCAATACCATGATGGGCGCCTTTACCAAGCTGCGCCACTACGGCATCGACCAATATTTTGACAGCCGCTACAGCGCCTGCGGCGAACTGAGCGAAGACCGCTGCGAACTGGCACGGACAGCCTGGCAACGGCTCTACCTGCTCGACCCTGCCGTAACGCCAGACGACATCATCATCATCGGCGACACCCCCAACGATATTCGCTGCGCCCAGGCCATCAAGGCCCGCAGCCTGATCGTGCTGGCTGGCTCCACCCACAGTGAAGCCGAACTGGCAGCCTGCCGGCCCTGGCGGCTCATAGCCAGACTGCCCGATGACCCGCAGGAGCTTGTGGCCCTGCTTGACGAAAACTGATACTTTACTTTGAGGAGAACACCATGAAAAATATTTTTTACGGCGCTGTGCTGGCCCTGCTGCTTATTGCAGCACCAGTCTCGGCCTACAACAGCTACGATCTTGATACCCTGCTCAGCAGCGGCAGCTGCCCCTACGGCGACCTTTCCGGAGCAGAACTGAGCAATCTGGACCTGACAGGCGCCAACCTGACCGGCAGCAATCTGACCGGGGCCAGACTGGTCAAAACCAAACTGGACGGAGCGGTTCTGGACCAAGCCGTCCTGACCAAAACAGTCCTGACCAACGCCCAACTCGACAACGCCAGCTTTAAAGCAGCGCAGCTCAACTATACCAACTTGAGCGGCAGCAGCCTGAAAACGGCCGACTTTACCCAGGCCAACGCCTTCAGAGCCAAAATCGCCAACTGCGACCTGCAATTCGCCGTGTTTTACCTGGCCAACCTTCAGGAAGCAACACTTGACAGCAGTAACTGCCTGGAAGCCGATTTTACACAGGCTAACCTGGCCTATGCCTGGCTGTATAACACCAATCTGCACGGCGCTGTTTTAAATAACGCCAATCTTTTTAACGCCAAAATGAACAACGCCAACCTGAGCGATGCCGATCTGACAGGCGCTACCCTGAGCCAGGCCCTGCTGCAGAACGCCAACCTCAATAACGCGACCCTCGACAAAGCACTCCTCAATGAAACTGATTTTAAAGGCGCCAGCCTGAACTTTACCGATTTCGGCACCGCCTTCAAAAACGAAGCTATTTTTGAATAAACATATAAAACCAGCAAAAACACGCAGACCATGCCCCAAAGGCATGATTTGCGTGTTTTTTATTTGTTTGGAGCCTGCCTTGCTATTCCTAACTAAAATTCAAACCATACGCCGGCGTTGATCTGCCATTTCTTCTGGATCTCGGCACCAAAGCTGCGTTCGATATCACCATAAAAATGACTGTTATTACTTAATTTGACATTGCCGCCCAAACCCAGCTCAAACCAGGTATCACCATAATCGCAGCTGTCGCTCAATGTTTCGCCGTTAGCGGCCTGCATATAAATATCACGGTCGCCGCCAAATTCGTGCAGCAGATTCGCTTTCAAATAAATATCGCTGCCGTTATTATTTCTCTGGCCTAAAGCAAATCCCAAACGGCCGATATAACTGTTGACACCGCTTAAATAAACATTATTGCCGCGGTCAGTCGTATAGCTGCTGCTGCCCAAACGGCCCATGATAAACTGCACCTGCGGCTCGATAAAGGTACCGTGCGCTTCACTCAGTTCTATCGTTTTGCCGTATTCCACACTCAGGCTGTAAGCATGGTTCTTACTGCTGGCCTTATCGGGATAATCACCGTACGAATTGATATCCGTATCAAATTGCCCTATCTTAGCCACCACATCGGTATAATTGCCATGCTCACCCTGCCATGTACCATACAAGCTGCCGGCCCACAGCTTATCCTTGCCGCTGCCCAAACTGTAATCAGCATGGCCTGTACCGCTTTCAACAGCAAAGCCATAGGTGCTTTTAGCGTTAGCCGCCTTGTCATAGCCCAGTTGATACATATTGTAGCTGCCATCAAAACCGCTGCTGCCAAACTTGCCGCCAGTATAACGGGCCCAGATACCGTCGCCGTCATTCTTATTGGCTCTGTAACGCAGCTCGCCCAAACGTTTCCGCAGCGTATCATTGCTGTTACGCCACAAGGCATAGCTGTTATCTGCTGCATCCAGCAAAACACTGGTATCGTTATTGACAGTCTTCTCGATCTTCGTCAGATACCATTGCTCCTCTGTGCCTTGCGTTCCATCATTCAGCGTCACATTGGCACCGTTTTCAATAGTCGGCGTCACATCCCACAAGCCGCCAATATTCAGGTTCTTACCCGCAAAAGCGGCATTTTTACTGGCATCAGTAATCAAAAGCAAATTCTTAGGCCCTGTAACCATACTGCCATTAGTAAGACTGGCATCCTTCACCTGTACATAGGTCGTTCCACTTTCTGCAATAGAAATATTTACCTTATCGCCAACAGTCTGGCTGGCAAGGTCTGTATCCATAATGAAACTACCGCCGGTTCCGTCGTAATTATCTATTACCAACTGTGTTGTCGCCACTTCATCAAAAGTCATATCTACAGTCGCATTATTCAGCGCAAGCCTGCTAAGTGTATTTGTCAGATCCGGCATAGCTGCAACATTAGAAACACGCCAGACAGCATTATTGGATAAGTCAAAATTGGAACTTCCGCCATTAGCGGTAATAATAAAACCCTCCAACAATGAATCGGCTCTGTCTAAACTCAAATTAACATTGCCACCGTTAGCACTGATGCCTCCTCTGATAACGACCTGGTTCCCGCCAGACTGATTGATATTGACAGTACCGTTTACCTGTGTGCCAATAGCCGCATTTTTAAAATGATCTTCTTTAACGTTGCCTTTATTGATAAATACAGTACCATCAAAATCTACAACTCCTTGATCCATTGCAACAACAGCAAAACCTGAACCGCTTGTCATCAAAGAAATATCTGCTGTACCTAAAACTTTGGTCGAAGAACCAGCACCCTGTGCCTGCAAACCAGCACCACCTGCGGATCCTGATACATCCACAGTCAATGCACCCCTTACTTCGATCTTACCGCCAGATAACGCTAAGAGTCCATGACTACTGGTATTATTACCTGTTGTTTTAACATCTAAGGAACTGTCAAAAATAATATTGCTGTTATTCGAAGCCTGAACACCTCTATTATTGCCATCTGTAGCTACAGTTTGAATATAAGTTTTATCTTTGGCATGTATATTACTGGCATTGGCAAAGATACCGCATATTATTTTAGCCTTCGGTACATTAACGTTAATATTCAATTCATTATCAATATTTACAGAGCCACCATTCATGCTATAAATACCGTATTGTCCACTACTAAGCGTATTACTGGTATTTTCTCCCTTAATAATTAAATTCGTGGAATTATTAGAAAAATTTACTGTTCCTCCATCAACAAATACAGTACTCATGCCATTATTAGCATAATCGCCTATAAAAGGTACCTCTATTGTTATATCCTGTCCGGTAAAATTTAATGTTCCCCCTGTACTTTTTACCACGCCATCGTTAGCGGCTCCAACAACTTTTATTGCGCCATTGGCATTGATCGTCATATTTTCGCCAGTAGCTGTTACCGCAATCGGTCTGCCGAAAACACTTCCAGGCATCGATATTGTTTCACCGTCAGCAAAGCTATAAATAGCATTGCCATCAACAGCTTCACCTTTCAAATATGCCGCTTCAACAGTTGGGAACGCGGATGTCCCCCCCAGATATACACACGACATTGTCAGTAGAGACACTAACACTTTGCTGCTTAAATCTTTATTTTTCATTATTTTCATCCTCCCTGTTTTGAGACACAGTCCCCTTTTGAGGCCGGTGTCTTTAGAACGTCCAGCGTGCGCCAACATTCCACTGCCAATCTTTTTTGAAATCACTGCCGCTGCTGCGTTCCACATCAAAATAGATGTGATTGTTTTTGCCTGTCTGCAACGCGGCGCCGATACCATACTCGAACCAGGTATCATTAAAGCTGTCACTTACTGTTACAGCACCGCTGCTGTCACGCATAGCTACGTCATAACCGCCGCCAAACTCATGCAGCAGATTTGCTTTGGCGTAAACTATGCCCTTGCTGCCAACCTCTTTACCTATATTGAAACCGATACGACCCACAGCACTCTTGATACCGCTTTGGCTTACTTCGATACCGTTGCTGGCAGTATAGTTATCGCCGCCCAGATATCCCAAAGTGAACTGAGCCTGCGGTTCGATGTACCAGCCGTTTTGCAGGTCGTTTTTCCTGCCGTACTCGGCGCTCAGCGCCACGCCGGTATTATTGAAATCACCGGTGATCTTTTTGCTGTTGGTGTCGTACACAGCAAAATCGTTATCCATATTGCTGATCTTAAAGACTACGTCCAAGTAATGGCCTTTGCTGCCTATCTCCGTATTGTAGAAGCTGATCGCCTTACTGCTGTTATCGCCGCTGCCGCTGCTGTAACTGCTACTGCCGTCTGTATAGCTGAACGCCACGCCCTGATAGCGTTTAACATCGGCAGTATTCTTCGTCACTTCGTCATAGCCCAGCTCGTAGGCAGTGTACTTGTTTTCAAAGCCAAAACTGCCGCTGCGGCCGATCTTGCTGCCCTGCATGCGGAACCAGGCACCTTTGGCATCCTCGCCGTTATTCCTCAATTCACCCATACGTTTCAGCAGCTTGTCGTTTTCCGTTCGCCAGGTATGGTAATTGAGTGCGTTTGCCGACAATACTGTATCAACGCTGGTCGTCGGCTCATCTGTTTTAACTATTTTGTTCAGATACCAGTCAAAATCATAACCTGATTCTGTACTGTCTTTTTTCGCCAGGTCGTAATGTGTATAGAACAGCGTACCTTCACGGTCTTTGGCAGTAAACACGCCGCTGCCGTTAACGGAAGCAAGTACCAGTCCTGTTCCTTCCGTACTGCTGCCAGCAGGAACATAATTATCTTTCTGGTAAATATCCAAAGCCTGCGTACCGCTGAAATCGCCGGCAACAAAAAGTTTGTCGCTTTCCATACTGCGCACATCGATATCCTGCTTGAACACGCCGTCACTGCCGCTTAGATTTTCCGTCGTCAAAGTGCTGTAAACATTGCCGTCGGCACGCATATCAACTACAGCGCCGCTATTCAGTTTCAGATCAGTTGTCTTCGACGATGCTGTCATATTCCAAACAGCCTGTTGGGAAATATCAAAATTGACTTTGCCATCATTTCGGATATAACTGGCAGCGGTCAGATAAGAAGTATCTCGATTCAAAATCATATTCACAATACCGCCGTCATAACCGCCCACATTGCCGACAACCTGCACATCACCGCCGCCGGTCGAATTAACGTTGATCTTACTGTCAGCGTCCATGGCAAACAAAGACCAGTTAATATCCGCATTATCATTCATCAACAATCCTTTGGAAATCTCTGCCAGACCACCAGCGCGGACTTCAAAGCCATAAAGCCAGGTGGCATTACTGCCAGCCGTTGAAATCGTCAGATCATCCTTAAATTCAGCCTTGGTCGTGCCATCCGTACCATTGTATGAATCATCCCAAACATACACAGCTCTAGCAGTATCAACGCCATTTTCCACAACGATCTTCGTTTGGCCGTTAAACTGGGCCTGGCTTTGTCCCCAAATATACAGACCCGTATTATAATAACCGCCGTTAGCAATCAAACTGAAATCCTTATTCGCCGTCAGTTTGGACTCATTGCCTAAAGAAACAGCTTTCAGCCAATAGCTATTAGCAGCTGAAACACCCTGAGCTGTTAAATTTTTGCCAACCAAAACGGCATCATTATTAAAAGTCAGATCCGTCCGCGCAATATCAACTGCCTTCCCGCCAATGATCTCTCCATAAATATCAGCTGCCGCCAGACCTTCGCTGATTGCATAAATTTCAGTCTTACCCGCGCCCGAAAACTCTATGACATTACGATTACTGTCAGCCGTTCTAACTGCTTCAATACCCGAGTTACCCTTGAAAATTATCGAATCGGCAGTGAACTTAGCCGTATTGGTGATATTGTAGACACTTGTATTTTCTCCCACCCTATGAAGAAACTGCAGTGCGGTTTCATTAGTATCGATCAAAATATTATCTGCCTTGATATTGGCAGTACTGCCACTTGCCATGGCTATACCGACACGTCTGTCGATCGAATCAGCACCAGGATCACCTGGGACTGCAATAACAAAATCACCGCCGTCAAAAGCAAGCTCTCCCTGATGCAGGCCAATACCATGACGGTGCTGTTCTTTTTGAACCTCTGGCATCAAGATAGTAAGATTGATTTTATTGGTACCATCACTTTTAAAATCAAATTTACCATGATCATCAGCAAACAAAGCAAAAACGTCTATTACCGAGCTGCCTTTATACTCATTACTGACAATGATATTGCCACCTGTAAAAGTCATTGTTTCCGGAAGTGTCCCTCTCTTATGGGCATATAAAACAGCTCGCTCAGTTCCTTCATTACCATTAAAACCTTTCAGTGTCAAAGTCTTGCCGTCCGCTACAGCAACAGCGATATTTTCGTTATTCGTATCAAAAAAAGGCCTTTGATTTTGAGTATTACTTAGATAACCACTGGCATCAAGCGTTACATCCCCAGCACTTACTGTATAAGAACCACCACTTTGATAATATGGCAGCCAGCCAGTGGTTAAAGTCTGATCTGTCAGCTCCGTCGCCGCCTCGACATTCGGGAGCACGGATGTCCCCCCCGAATATACACACGACATTGTCAGCAGAGACACTAACACTCTGCTGCTCAAATCTCTATTTTTCATCATTTTCATCCTCCCTGTTTTGGGATACCGTCCCAAAACAGGGACGGTATCTTTAGAACGTCCAGCGTGCGCCGGCGTTCCACTGCCAATCTTTTTTAAAATCGCTGCCGCTGCTGCGTTCCACATCAAAATAGATGTGATTGTTTTTGCCTGTTTGCAGCGCGGCGCCGATCCCATACTCAAACCAGGTATCATTAAAGCTGTCGCTGACAGCCACAGAACCGCTGCTGTCGCGCATCGTCACATCATAACCGCCGCCGAACTCGTGCAGCAGGTTTGCTTTAGCGTAAACTATGCCCTTGCTGCCGACCTCTTTACCGATATTGAAACCGATACGTCCCACAGCACTCTTGATGCCACTTTGGCTTACTTCAATACCGTTGCTAGCAATATAGTTATCGCCGCCCAGATACCCCAAAGTGAACTGCGCCTGCGGCTCGATGTACCAGCCGTTGTTTAAAGCGTTTTTCCTACCGTACTCGGCGCTCAGTGCCACGCCGGTATTATTGAAATCACCAGTGATCTTGTTGCTGTTGGTGTCATAAACGGTAAAATCGTTATCCATATTGCTGATCTTAAGCACCAAGTCCAGATAATGGCCTTTACTGCCGATCTCCGTATTATAGAAGCTGATCGCCTTACTGCTGTTATCACCGCTGCCGCTGCTGTAACTGCTGCTGCCGTCGGTATAACTGAGCGCCACGCCCTGATAACGTTTGACATCGGCAGTATTCTTCGTTACTTCGTCATACCCCAACTCGTAGGCAGTGTACTTGTTTTCAAAACCAAAACTGCCGCTGCGGCCGATCTTGCTGCCCTGCATGCGGAACCAGGCACCTTTGGCATCCTCGCCGTTATTCCTCAATTCACCCATACGCCGCAGCAGCTTATCGTTTTCCGTTCGCCAGGTATGGTAGTTAAGGCCGTTCGCACTCCTAATAGTCTTTACAGAAGTAGTCTCGTTATCGACTGCAATCCCTTTTAAATACCAATCGGTGGCAAAACTTGTGGTAGCACTAGCTTGATTAGCAAGATCATAATGAGTGCGGAACAAAGTACCTTCATGGTCTTTGGCTGTAAACACGCCGCTGCCGTTGACGGAAGCCAGCACCAGTCCTGTTCCTTCCGTACTACTGCCAGCCGGAACATAATTATCCTTCTGGTAAATATCTAAAGCCTGCGTACCATTAAAAGAATCATGAACAAAAAGTTTATCGCTTTCCATGCTGCGCACGTCGATATCCTGCTTGATAACACCGTCATTACCACTCAAAGTCCGGGTATTCAATGTACTGAAACCATTGCCATCAGCGCGCATATCGATGATGCCTCCTGTATTCAGCCGCAGCTTATCAGTTATCGACGATCTTGTCATATTCCAGGCTGCCTGTTCGGAAATATCCAGATTGGCTCCATAAGCGAGAGCAGCATCACAGAATCCATTCAAATAGGAAGTATCACGGTTCAGTGTCATATTAACCACACCATCCCAGCTGCAGAATACATTACCAACAACCTGAACATCACCGGTGCCAGAAGAGTTGACGTTTATTATGCTGCCGTCCACAGCACGCAATCCATACCATAGATTACTGTTGTCATTCATCACCAGTCCTTTGTTGACATCTACCTTGCCGCCAGCTTCAGCCTCTATCCCATAAATCCTTGTTGCATTACTGCCAGCCGTTGAAATCGTCAGATCATCATTAAAAGTCACCGTTGGTCCACCAGGCTGAGAACTGCTCTCCTTTCTTGCCCAAACACCCTTGCTGGCAGCCATTAAACTGTTATTGACAGTCGTATTCATCTCAATAAAAGTCTTCCCATTAAATACGGCGCTGGTATTATTGTTGTCGCCATTGACCTCGGCCAGAATACCAACACTATTGGCCGCGTTGTCAATTGATTCGCTTTCTACCGTAATATAAGCATCATTATTTACGGTGAAAAGGCTATTACTGATAGCAGCGCCTATAACATCTGTTCCAGTACCACTGACGTTGATATGCAATTCATCAGCCGTAAAATTGCTGCCGCTGTGTTTGATATTGATAGCACGAACACTACTGCTGCCAACATTCGTACAATCAATAAACGTCTTACCCTTCAACGCTATACTGCCGCCATTCATAGCAGCAACAGCAGTATTGGCTCCGGCTTTGATACTTATTTCCCGCGCTTGAATATCTATTTTGCCTCCACTGGCACCCATAGCGATACTTTGAGGCGCTTCGATCGTTACCATGCCAGTAGTCGTACGCAAATCTACCAAACTATCTGCATCCAACGATTCAATACCCATATAAGTGGTGTTTCTGAGAGAAATATCGCCGGCAGCTTCTATAAAGATTTTCCCTTTGGTAGTAGCCCTTAAAACATCACTACCATGATTATTTAAAATTACATTTTTCCCAGCCTTAAAATTTAGCTGAGTTCCTTCATTTATTGTGATCAGCCTCTCATCGTTAGCCTCTCCTGATATGATGATATTTTCATTAACTGCAATATCAAGACCAGAATTTTCTTTATACAAATAAATAGCATTACCGCCGGCAACATTCACATTAAAGTTTTTGACATTATTGATGCTGCCCGTTGCATTTTCATCGGTACTTATACCCAGCCAGGGGGTATTGATAGTCAAATCATGATTATTCATATTAAAATTCAACTTACCATTAGCCATAATATTGATTGCACTTGGCCCTAAACCAGTGGTATTATCATCATTCACAACATTCATTACAACATCGCCGGTGCCATTGAATTTAACATCATCACCAATGATCCTGAACATATCAGCTTTATTGCCACCATCATAAGTACCATTAAGATCATATGTTCCGTCATGGTAATCGTTGAGATACTGTTGCGCCTCAACAGTCGGGAGCGCGTATGTCCCCCCCAGATATACACACGACATGGTCAGCAGAGACACTAATACTTTGCTGCTCAAATCTTTATTTTCCATAAACTTTCCCTTCCTTTCATCTTTTCTCCCTTGGATTTGGTCTTTGTTTATAACAGGAATAGCTGCAATAATATTGCCGCTTTCTTCCTATCAAAGCTGTATAAACGTGATATGCCTTATTGCAGCCAAATTCACGGCCGCATATAGGGCAGGTCACTGTCAGGCCGCCCAACCCTCTTTTACTTTCAATGCTCAGAGCTTCCTCCCAAGCCTCACTTTGCAATCAAAACATCTCCCTTAAAACTAATCGTCCCAGCGTACCAGTCTGTATCTTTTATGCTTATCTTTTCTTTTGTCAGGGTAACCATCAGGATACACTAATTCATCCAGAGTACAGCCAAAGATTTCCCTCACCAGCAGCAAGGCCTTTAAACTCAGCATCACTCTGCCGTTTTCGGCATTGCTCAAATGCGTTTGTGACAGCCCCAGCTGTCTCGCCAGATCTGATTGAGTAATTCTTTTCTGTATCCTTTTGATCTTGATCGCCTCTCCGATTTTCAAAGGATCTAATCCCTCCATCTTTTTCACACCTTTCGCTTGTCTTTATCACTTTATTGAACATCCTGCTTTTCAGCAGTACTGCTTCAGTGACAGCTTTCAATGGACTCTCTGACCAGTTTTGCAAAATCAGATACGCTGCACCCTGATCGCGTGATCATTGGTGACATTTAACTTTATCTCTGCTAAAGCTGCCCTGGCAGGGTGTCTTTTACTCTAAAAATATTCCTTTTTGTATTTTTCATCTAAAATCAAACTATTATTATTTTTAGTGTAATTTTTTCCTAATTTAGTTAATATTTTTTATCTTTTACTATATTATCACGTTCGTCCCCCCCCGCAAGACATTTTTGTTCTCTTTTTTAAAAAATTTGTTCGATGGTCTTGCAACTGATAATTTTTAGGTGTATAATACAAAACAGAAAAGATAAGGCGACGCTTACCTTTCGGTTTGCGTCGCCTTATCTTTTTTTGTTTGTCCCAAAACCATACAGGCTTATGCCACGTCGAAGGCATGACCGCACAGCAGGTTCCAGTATTTTATTCAGTTTTACCCTGTTCTTTGACAATGGCGCTGCTCAGCTCATGCAGGCAGTCGCCCAGCTTATCCAGCCGCTGCTCCATGCGCAGCAGCAGGTACCAGCTCAATACTATCGGGAAGCCAAAATTGCCGACTACTTTGAATATTTCCTGCGTATCCATCAGGCCAGCACGTCGATGGTGACTGTTTTGATACGGGCTTCGCTAAATTCGGTCAGTTCCAGGCCGCCGCTGGTAAGCACGTTGGCTTCGATGATCTTATCGGCAGCTGTTTTGGCTTCGGCAAGGGTGAGGCCTTCGCGCGGGTCGGCGATGCTGAGGGTTTTTTTAGCGCCGTCGCTTTTGGTGAAGATGAGTTCGAGTGTTTTTTCCATGGTGGTTGCTCCTTTTTTGTAGGTTTTGCGCCTACTTTATTTTTTTGTCTTTTTGGACTTTTGTATTTTGTTTGTGGATTTTGGTTTTCTTTTTTTATATGCAGCTTTCTTGAAAGAAAGCTGCGTAAAGATTTTTCTCTTTAAATGTTCATTTCTTTTAGCAGTAAAATATCTCCTTAGACTTTCTTGAAAGAAAGTCAACAAAGAACTTTCAGCGCTGTTAAAATTTGGATTGCGCTTCACTCGCTGTACGCGCTCCGGGCAACTCGGTATCACAGGGAAAGATTAAAATGCTATGCTGCGCATAGCCTGCCGATACCTCAGACATACCCTGCGCCTGCTTACAGCTGAGTTTCGCTCATCTGCCAAATTTTCTCAATGCGCTGTAAAATCGCCTGTATCGTACGTTTTATTACTTTAGTCACTAAACACTGATAACATCAGTCTGTCGATACCGTTTTCATGAAATTCAGCAGTAATTTGTTCGATGCAGGGGTTTTGAGCGCACATTGTGGTCTAGTCCGTTGTGTGCGCTGTGAGCTGTAAGCGCTGGAGGGACTGTTTGAGCAGCGCAGCTGCGAGTTGCCCGGAAGCCGGACAGCGAACAACGCTAAACAGGACTTGCCACAGTGCGCAAGCTTCTTTGCGCAGCTTGCTTCTGGAAGAAAGCTGCAAAGAAAAAGAAAACCTTAATTTAAGGTTTTCCGCGTTTTTTGAAAAACGCGGCCAATAAGCTTAAACAGCCGCAGGATGAATTTTAAATTCATTCTGCGCTGGCCAGCTCGGCCTTTTCCGTCACGTAGACGTTGACTACCTCATGGCTCATCAGCTCGTTCAAGGCATTGGCGACGGCAAGGCACTTGTCGTCTTCTGCGTCCAGCTTGACGCTGCCGATAGATACGGATTTGACCTGCGCCGCTCCCAGCGCGTTGACGCCGTTTTCAACGGCTAAGGATAATTTGTAGGAGGTTGCTGTTTTGGTTGTTGTTGGCATAATGATTACTCCTTTATTTTTTGTATTGGTTACCTGTCTTGTTGTTACAGGTTTGCGCCCGGCTCAGCGGGCCAGATACCACAGGGCTTTACCTCTTAGCACCTGTCCGCCCGGTTTCATAGTGCCGTCGCCGGGTGAGTCGCGCATATACCACAGGTCCCAGCGGGTCTGGGGGTCGCCGCTGTAGGGGCCATAGCCGTCGCAAAGCGCTGCTTCGCAGTGTGTCATAACAGTACCGGGTTCGATGCCCAGATCCAGTTTGACGGCAAGTAGTGCCAGCATTTGCGCCAGTTTGTCGGTCTGCGCCGCCGTGGGGGCAAAAGGCCCCAATTCTGCATCGTAACCGTGGTTGGCCTGTGCGCCCAGCCCGCCGCAGAGGGCGATGCCGATGCTGCCTGTGTTGCGCCGCCAGGTGTGGCTTTTGCGTTCGGTCAGGCTGGTGCAGCTGCGATAGATCGTACCGTCGGCGTCGATGTTCAGGTGATAGTCGTCGTAGGCCTGTCCATAGCGGCCTGCCGTCCAGTGCAGATAGATCTGCGCGATACGGTTGCGTGCGCAGGCGGCCAGGTCGGCGAGCTGCATCAGTGATACTGCCTGTGGCTGTGTGATCAGCATTTTAGCTCCTCCCTTCGTCAGTATTTTGCAGGGAACTGCCGGGCAGGTTTTGTTTTGGCCCTGCTGCCCTACACTTACTAAGTACATGGTTTTTTTGCTGAAAATCAGGTTGAGGGCAAAAAAAAAATTTTTTTATTTTTTTCGTGCGAACCTGATTTTTGCATTTTTTGCTGTGTATTTAGTAAGTGTAAAACCAAACCGTCTTTTTCTTTTAGTATTTTCTTTTTCTTAACAGGTTTCTACCTCTCACCGGGGTTCTACGGGCTCTTTTGTTTTAGTGTTAATTTATTTAGTATCAGTACTGCTAAGTACGAAAGTACAGGATCAGACGGCGGCGTTTTAACAACCTAAGGAGGCGTATTTTTTTGTATTTATCTGTTTTATTTGTGAAAGGCGGCGGTGTTGATGAGGCATGACTGCGGCGCAGAGGCACAGGAAAGGCGTTTGGCAAAGATCGAGGCTGACTGGCTGGCCGCACCTGAGGATGCGGAGCTGCTGGAGGTTTATACCTGCGGGTTATGCGGCAGCCCTATTTTTGAGGGTGAGGAATATCTGGCTGTAGATAACTGCGGCGAGGTGTGCAGCGAGTGTCTGGAGGGATTGAGCGCCAAGGATTTTGCTTTGGCGGCTTTGGAGCTAAAAACCGGCGCGGCCGGAGTGAACGGGAGATAACAGGCAGATGAACGAACGATCAACTACAGAGCAGCTGGATTTTGCAGTTTTGGTGCCGCTGGCACAGTCAGGCGACAGCCGGGCCGTCAACAGGCTTTTGCTGGGCTTTACGCCGATGGTGCGGGCTTTTAAATATAACAGTTATTATGTGCATTTTCTGGAACAGGAGGATACGGAGATTTTTGCTTTGATGGCGGTCAATGACGCGATCATGAGCTTTAGGCATAGTAATTTCCATTTTTTTACTTCGCACGTCAGATTTACGATCCGCCGGCAGCTGAATTTGCAGGTGCAGAAGCAAAAACTGCGGCTGGATTGCGAGCAGGCAACGCTGAATGAGGAAAAGAGCCTGACTTTGGATACTTTTGCCGCTGACCGCTATAGTGAAAGTACCCGTGCGGACGAGCTCAGCGCCGGTCTGCGGGAGCTGCTGGCACAGCTGCCCCGACTGCAGCGGCTGGTGCTCTGCGAGGTGTTCCTGGCGGGCAAAAGCCAGCGTGAGGTGGCAGCGACGCTGGGCATCACCTGCCAAAGCGTGTTTTGTTCTAAGCGCGACGGGCTGGCTAAGCTGCGGCTGGCCTACGGCGTAGATGCGGGTGGGCTGCACTGATGGAGCGGCCGTACGTTTTTATGCAGCGGGCGCTGCTTACTTTTAAGGCGGCCGGTTTGCATCCGCCGCTGTCTGGTTTTGCCGAGGAGGATTTCTGGCTGCGGCTGTGGGTGGAGCGGTACGGCGCTTTGGAGCCGCAGCTTTTTAACTGCTGTGTGAAAAAGCTGGCCGGCGAGCGGTATTTTCCGCGGCTGCACGATATGGATGCGGCGGTGCTGGACGAGCAGAAAAAGCGGCAGCTGGCCCGGCGGCGCACGCAGGAGCGTCGGGCCGACTGCCCTGAGCCGGATTTGTTTGACCTGGCCAACAGCCAGCGCCGTGTGCGTGAGATCATCGAGCATCTGCAAAACAGGCTGCTGCCGGTGTACAAATAACAAAAGACCAGAGCAAAAATGCTCTGGTCTTTTGTTATTACTGCCTGCCCTTTAAGCAAAAGCAAGGGCCCGCTTTGATCAAAGCAGGCCCTTGCGGGGAAATATTTCAATCAAGATAGAGGGTTACAGTATCTTGACGAAAAGCAAATTTAGTTATGCCGGCAGTTTTGCCGGGCTTAGAAGGTCCAGCGGGCGCCGACGTTCCACTGCCAGTTTTTGGTGAAGTCGCTGCCGGCGCTGCGTTCTACATCCAGATAGATGTGGCTGTTGTCGCTGGTTTTGAAGGCAGCGCCGACGCCGTATTCAAACCAGGTGTCGTTGAAGGTGTCGCTGACTTTGAGGCTGTCAGAACCGTCGTTCATCGTTACGTCATAGCCGCCGCCAAATTCGTGCAGCAGGTTGGCTTTGGCGTAGACGATGCCCTTAGTGCCGATCTCACGGCCGAGGTTGAAGCCGATACGGCCAACGGCGCTTTTGATGCCGCTTTGGTCGATATCGATGCCGTTGCTGGTGCTATAATCGTCGCCGCCCAGATAGCCCAGGGTGAACTGAGCCTGAGGCTCGAAATACCAGCCGTGTTCCAGCGCGTTTTTACGGCCGTATTCGGCGCTCAGCGAGATGCCGGTGTTGTTAAAGTCGCCGGTGATCTTGTTGCTTCTGGTATCGTAAACGGTAAAGTCATTGTCCATGGTGCCGATCTTTAAGATCATGTCCAGATAATGGCCTTTGCTGCCGATCTCGGTATTATAGAAGCTGATGGCTTTGCTGCTGTTGTCGCCGCTGCCGCGGGTATAGCTGCTGTCGCCGTCTGTGTAGCTGAAGGCTACGCCCTGGTAACGGGTCTTGTCTGCTGTTTGTTTGGTCACAGCGTCGTAGCCCAGCTCGTAGGCGGTGTATTTGTTTTCAAAATCAAATCTGCCGTCGCGGCCGATCTTGGCGCCGCGGATACGGAACCAGACTCCCTGGGTATCTTCGCCATTCAGGCGCAGCTCGCCCATGCGCTGCAGCAGTTTATCATTTTCGTTACGCCAGGTGTGGTAGTTGAGCGCGTTGGCGGTCAGTACCGTATCGATACTGGTCGTGGGCTGGCTGATATTGACGACCTGCTTCAGGTACCAGTCTTTGGTGTAGTTACCGCTGAGGTCAGCGGTGTCCTGCTGGTCAAGCTCATAGCGTTTCCAGTACAGGGTGCCTTCTCCGTCGACGGCGGCAAAGCTGCCGTTATGGTTGTTGACTGTTGCCAGCACCGTGCCGACGCCTTCCGCTCCCATCGGGGTGTGGCTGTTGACTTCGTACAGGTCGATGTATTGGGTACCGGTGAGGGTATCGGTTATATACAGCTTGTCGCTGTTGTTAGCGCTCAGGCTGGTATCGATATGCATTTTGATGACGCCGTCATTGCCGCTGAGGTTTTCGACCGTCAGCGCGGTGAATTTGCCGTTGTCCTGCGTCATATCGATGGTAGAATGGTCGTTGACCAAATGGTTGAGATAGGAATGGTCAGTTACTTCCCAGACGGAGTTTTCGGTCAGGCTGAGGTCGGTTTTGGAGCCGTTATCCGTTTCGATCTTGCCATGCATAAAGGAAGCCGATTTCATGGAAAGATCGACCTGACCGCCCCAAACACTGAGGATGTCGCCGACGATATTATATTTACCGGCATTGCCGGTGAGTTTGCCGTCATTATAAACATACAAGGCACGGCCGTTTTGATTGGCACCGCCCTGTTCTGTCAGGATAGTGGCACCGTTGAGCACTGTTTCACTGCCAGCGTCCTGGGAGATGATACCGATAGCCAGCTTACTGCTTTGGTCGGTACTGGAATAGATCGTAACATTAGTGCCTAAGTCTATTTTAGCCCCGTCACTGACAAAGGCGCCCAGGGAATGGCTGTCCGTACTGTGGACTCTGACATAGGCATTATTGCCTACTGCAAGCGTGGGGGCATGGAAGCCGGCTTCCAGTCCCCGGACTTCGCCTGCACCTGTAACGGACAGTTTCAAGTTATCGCCGACGGTGATCTTGGCGCCGTCGGAAGAAAGGATACCATAGGCATAGCCGGTACCGTTGTTGACGATTTTGATATTCAAATTGTCACCTGCCAGGATCTTACCGGGGCCGCCCGCGACATTATTGCCGGCATACATGCCAAAGACAGCGTCACTGGAATTACCGGTAATGGTCATTGTTGAACCATTGCCAATTCTTGTAGAAGCTCCCGCAAAGGTCTGCAACCCGTAGACCCTGTGGGTGATACTGGTATTATCAGTCATAGTAAGGTTGATTTTTTCAAGTTCACTGACGCCGGTAGTAAGCTGCAGCCCGGTAGTAGTAAAAGTATTGTTGTTGGCATCAACGAAGCCGTTGATCGTCAGGTTGATCTCGTCGTTGTAGACAATGCCGCCTGCCGGAGACATGATGCCGATAACGCCATTAGTAAGGTTACTGCCGGTGATTGTTGCCGTGCCATTGACTGCCGCCAGCGCCGCTGCGCTGTTAAACGGTTCATCAACACCCTCTGTGGCACCGGCAATATTGGGACTTGCCAGCAGCAGTCCCAAAACTACTGCTTTTTCCAAAAGTCTTTTGTTGTTGGTCATTGTAAATCATTCCCCTTTTTGATTTTTATTAAAATTAGACCGACTGCAGAATAAGCTCAGTCCATCTAGATTTTTCCAGATAATTTCCAACTATCAGGGTTATTCTTTCGCAATATTTAATCTTTAATTATATAGATAATTTTCATCTATATAGATTAACCGAAGCTATTATACACCATATGTCCCCCCCCGCAAGACTTATTTGCTTTTTATTTATTACAACTTGAGCTTAGTCTTGCAAAAGATTACGCTGCCGCTAATTGGGAAATGAAAAAAGCCCGGTTCAAAAACCGGGCCTGCAATTCATACTTTTTGTTTTTTTATTGCGTCGAGCTATGTTTATTTTGTCAACTGCTTCCGATTGCAGTATAATGTTAGTCAATAAATAAATTTATACGGAGTTGATGATGATGTCTGAAATAAAAGCTTTGAGCCCGGAGATCAAGCGCCGGGTGCTGAAGATGCAGCAAAACGAGCTGACGGAGTACCATATTTATACGAAGGTGGCAGGCTTTGTCAAAAACCCGGACAACAAGGCCACGCTGCTGAAAATAGCCAATGAGGAGCACCGTCACTGCCAGATCTGGGAAAGCTTTACTAAGGAAAAGGTGCAGCCTTTACAATGGAAGATCTGGTGGTATACCCTGCTGTCGGTGATCTTTGGCTATACCTTTGCCCTGAAGCTGATGGAGGGCAACGAGGGCGACGCGGCTTATAACTATGAGGAGATTGCCGCCGAGATACCGCAGGCGCAGAAGATCGCCGAGGATGAGGACCGGCACGAGCAGCAGCTGCTGGCCATCTTGGACGAGGAACGCCTGCAGTATGTGGGGTCGATGGTGCTGGGGCTGAACGATGCCCTGGTAGAGCTGACAGGTACTTTGGCCGGTTTGACCCTGGCGCTGCAGAATACCAAGCTGATCGCTTTGTCGGGGCTTATCACCGGCGTTTCGGCAACTTTGTCGATGGCTTCGTCCGAGTTTCTTTCGGCTCGCAGCGAAGGCCGCGATGATGCTTTGAAATCGTGTACTTATACGGGTATCGCTTACTGCATCACGGTGGCGCTGCTGGTGCTGCCCTATCTGATTTTTGATGATGAGCATTATCTGCACGCTTTGGGAACGATGCTGCTGACGGTGGTGCTGATAATTTTGGTGTTTACCTATTATATTTCGGTCGCCAAAGACCTGGATTTCAAAAAGCGCTTTTGGGAAATGGCGATCATCAGTCTCAGTGTAGCGGCGTTTTCCTTCGTTATCGGCCTGCTGGTGAAAGAGGCTTTGGGAATAGATATTTGATTTTGATGTCATTGTGCCCGCATAGCGGTGCATAGCAAAAAGACGCAGCTTAAAAGCTGCGTCTTTTTTTATAGCTGGATTCAGTTCAGTTTTCCAACTCTGCGTACTGCGTTCTTTTCAGACCAGTCCCAGCCATTTCCAATAGGTAGCGCCCAGGATCATGATCAGGGCGAAAGCAATGATGGTGATCGGGATACCGGCACGCACAAAGTCATGTACTTCAAAGGTATCGGTGCCGTAAGCGATCATGTTCTGCGGCGCGTTGACCGGCAGGATAAAGCCGAAGCTGACGACGTATTGCAGGATCATGGTCATACCGACGATATTGACGCCCGGAGTTTTGAGATGCTGCAGCACGGAAATAACGATCGGGATAATGGCTGCCGCCAGACCTGTGGCGCTGGCAAAGCCCATGTGGATAACGATGAGGAACAGGGACATGATCGCCAGGACCATCAGGGTAGTCGAATTTTCGAGCCCAAAGCCGACAACGATCTCGTTAGCCATCCAGGTAGCTGCTTTGGTAGAGAGCAAAGCCGTGCCCAGCGAGATGCCGACGCCGAACAGGAGCACTGTGCCCCAGTTGATCTTATGCACGACGTCGTTCCAGTTCATGACGCCGATCTTGGGCAGCATCAGCAGGGTGACTGCGACCATTGTCGTCGTGGAGGTATCGATGGGATGCAGTTTCTTTTCGGTGGTCCAGAAGATCAGCAGGAAAATGGAGATGACTAACAGCTTCATTTCATCGACGCTGACCTTGCCCATTTCTTTGAGCAGGCGGGCCACTGTTTCTTTACCGCCTTTGATCTCGTCTATTTCCGGCGGCATCAGGTGCATCATCAGCTTATACAAAATGATGGACATCAAAAGTGAAAACGGAGCTGCTGCGACGAACCAGTCGAGCCAGGAGATATCGACGCCCAGCTGGCTGCTGATAAAGTTGACGGCGACCATGTTCTGTGCGGCCGCAGTTTTGATACCGACGTTCCAGACGCTATCGACCTGAGCGACGGTGATCATCAGCATACCGGCGAACCTGCTTTTCAGCGGCACATCGAAAGCTTTGATCATGCCCATAACGATCGGTACCAGACAGGCTACACGGGCCGTGGTACTGGGTACGAAAAAGCTGAGGATAAAGCCGCAGAGGATAACGCCGATGACGACGCGGTTGGATTTTGCGCCCAATTTGGAGAGTATCACCAGCGCGATACGTTTATCAAGGCCGGTCTTAGTCATTGCCACAGCCAGGAACATGGCTGCCGCTACCAGACAGAAGGCTGTGGAGGCAAAGCCTTTCAGCCCGATGCCGAGGCCTGCCGCCGTCCCGAACAGCTTACCGGTTTCGGGATTGGGCGCAAAACCGATGAGCAGCGCCATCAGTGTCATGATAACGCCGGCGCTGACCGGGTAGGAGATCGCCGTTGTCGCCCAGACGATAACTGAAAAGACCATGATGCCGATCATTCTCTGGCCGGCTACGGAGAGCCCTTCGGGGTTAGGCAGCAGTACAATAGCTGCTAACGCCGCCAGCGCCAGATAAAAACCGTATTTTTTGAAAAATCCCACTTCTGCTGTTGTTGTTTTTTTGTCCGTTTCCATAATTTCACATCCTTTGCATTAGAGTTGCATATAGAAAATGCTCCGGGCCTGGCGCCCTGCATCAAAGCGGTTGCGAGGCTGCAAAGTGCAGCTATAGATACCGGAAAATAATCGCAGATATAAACAGAAAACTCCGATATGTACCGTCATCGGTATATCGGAGTTCTTCTTTGCTTTCTCTACCCTGATTATACAGGCTTTGCAACGATTTTTCAACCGTGCTTCTGTTTCATAAGTTACACTTATGAAAATTTGCCTGAACTTTTTATACTTTCAAAATATTATCTATACTTTACAAACTAATTTCTATGATTATATTTGCTTGACATATAATCTTCTGCACTTTTTTTCACTTTTGCTGTAGTTTTTCTGACCATTCGGCTTCTTTGAAACCGACCAGTACCGCATCGTCCGTTATCAAGAGCGGCCGCTTGACCAGCATACCGTCGGTCGCCAAAAGCTGCAGCTGCTCTTCCTCGCTCAGCTGCGGCAGTTTATCTTTCAGTCCCAGCGCTTTATATTGCAGGCCGCTGGTATTAAAAAACTTTTTCAGCGGCAGTTCGCTTGCCTGCTGCCAGCTGTGCAGTTCTTCGGCAGTAGGATTATCGGTTTTGATATCGCGTTTAGTGTATTCAAGGTTCTGCGTCTGTAAATATTTTTCGGCTTTCAGGCAGGTGCTGCATTTGGGATAACAAATAAAAAGCATGCTCTCACTCCTTTGTTTTTTTGTTATTATAGCATGTTTTATCAGGTCTGTGGCAGTATTTCATAAAGTCCATTATTTATCACGATATTTTTATCGTCATAGCTTAAAATTTATTTTTCTTATTATCAAGGATAATAAATTAATTCTTTTTTCATTATATTATATTGCAGGAATATTCACAGCAGATAACGAATATATGAACTTACTCTATATATGAAAGGAGCTGAGCATCAAGTGGAACTTCACTTTAGACGCAGAGAGAATTTTAAAACCTAGATAAGGAGGAACCCCTATTGATTCAATTTATCAACGTAAGTAAAGCTTACAAACAGCACAATGTTTTAGAGAATATCAACTTTTCGATCAACGAGGGCGAACTGGTGGTGCTCATCGGCCCTTCCGGCTGCGGCAAAACTACTTTGCTGAAGATGATCAACCGTCTGATCGACCCTACCGCAGGTCAGATCCTGATCAACGGAACTGATATTATGGCGCAGGACCCGATCGAGCTGCGCCGGAATATGGGTTACGTGATCCAGCAGACCGGCCTGTTCGTGCATATGACGGTGCGCGAAAATATCGAGATCATTCCGCAGCTGGCCAAACTGCCGCGGGAAGAGATCGTTGAACGTACAGTAAACCTGATGGAAATGGTGGGCCTGCCGCAGGAATTTCTGGACCGCTATCCCAACCATCTTTCCGGCGGCCAGCAGCAGCGTATCGGCGTAGCCCGCGCTTTTGCCATGGACCCCGGTATCATTTTGATGGACGAGCCGTTTTCGGCGTTAGACCCTATCACCCGCAGTCAGCTGCAGGACGAGCTGGTCAATCTGCAGGCGAAGCTGCGCAAGACTATTGTCTTTGTTACTCATGATATGGACGAGGCGGTGAAGATCGCTGACCGTATCTGTATTTTACATTCCGGCGCTATTTTACAATACGACACGCCGGAAAATATCCTGAAGAACCCCGCTGACGGTTTTGTCAGCGAATTTGTAGGTTCTAAGCGCATTTGGAGCAGTCCCGAACTGATCAAGGCCAAAGATATCATGATCCGCACGCCGAAGATCACCTACCCCGATGTGCCGATGCTGAAATGCATCGAAAAAATGCGGATCGAAAATGTCGACAGCCTTCTGGTAGTCGATGAAAGTGAACATTTATTGGGGATCATCCGCGCCCGTTCTATCCATGCGGCGCCGGATAAAAGCGAGCCGGTGTATACGGTGATGCAGCCGGCACAGGCAACGGCCGCCCCCAACGAGAACATTGTGGCCCTGCTTAAAAAGGTCAACAGCAATCATATTTCCAATGTTCCCGTAGTAGACGAAAATAAGCGGCTGCTAGGCCTTATCACTCATTCCAGCCTCGTAACGACGATGAGTCAGCAATTTATTGACTTTGAGGAGGGCGGAGCATGAGCGGATTATTAGCATATGTGCAGGACCAGCAGCAATATATAGGACTTTTACTGCTCAGTCACATCCAGTTGACTTTGCTTTCGGTAGCTATCGCTGTTTGTATCGGTGTGCCGCTGGGCATTTACATTTCTGAGCGTGAGCGTTTGCTGCGCCCGGTAATGGGTTTTGCCAATCTGGCCCAGGCTATTCCCAGTCTGGCGCTGCTCGGTTTTCTGGTTCCTTATATGGGTATCGGCGCCGTCACCGCTGTAGCGATGGTTGTTTTGTATTCGCTGCTGCCTATTTTGAAAAATACCTGTACCGGGCTGCGCAATATCAGCGCCGATACGCTGGAAGCAGCGAAAGGTATCGGTATGACGGATATGCAGATACTGTTCAAGGTGCGTCTGCCGCTGGCTCTGCCTGTGATCATGGCTGGCATACGCATTTCCAGCGTTACAGCCGTAGGGCTGATGACGATCGCGGCTTATATCGGCGCGGGCGGCCTGGGCACGCTGGTGATCAGCGGTATCCAGACCGATAATGCCAATATGATCCTGGCGGGCGCTATCCCTGCCTGCTGTCTGGCGCTTTTGATGGACTTTTTGATGAGCAAGGTCGAAACTGCGGTAACACCTGTCTCGCTGCGCCCTGCTTCGAAAAAAATGTCCAAGGAAAGCCTGGAACGCACCCGGCAGCACCATAAACGTATTCTGGCAGTTGCCGGCATGATCGTTATTATCAGCAGCGGTTATCTGCTGAGCCACGAGTTTTTAAATAAGCCTGATCTCCGCATCGGTTCCAAAGACGCGACGGAAAGCGTGATCGTCGGCAATATGCTGGCCGACCTGATCGAGGCCAAAACTGACCTCAAGGTGGAACGTAAGCTTGCTTTGGGCGGCACGATGATCGCTTTTGAAGCGCTGCGTTCGGGCGAGATCGACCTGTATCCTGAATATACGGGCACCGGCTACAGCACGATCTTAAAAAACAAGCTGCGGCCCGGTTTTACACCGGAGGAGATGTATCTGCTGGTTCAACAGCAGATGCGTGACACGCATCAGATCGAGCTGCTGGAAAGCTTCGGGTTTAACAATACCTACGTTTTGGCGGTAACACAGGAAACCGCGGCTAAATATCATCTCAAGACGATGACCGATCTGACCCGCGTCAGTCATAATCTGCGTTTCGGCTGCTCGCCGGAATTTGCGGCCCGTGACGACGGTTTGCCGGGCATCGAAAAAACTTATGGTATGACCTTCAAATCGGTCAATAATTTCTCCGGTACGCTGATGTATACGGCGATCACGTCTGACAATGTCGATGTGATCACAGCTTTTTCGACGGACGGACTGCTGCAGAAATATGATTTGGTACTGCTGGAAGACGATAAAAATTTCTTCCCGCCCTATTATATGCTGCCTTTCGTCAACGGTAAAACCAACGCCGAGCATCCTGAGATCGCTCAGGCTTTGTCCGCACTCAGCAGCGCCATTGATGACACAACGATGCAAAAGCTGAATTATGAAGTAGTTGAAAAGGGCCGCGACCGGGCAGAAGTCGCCCGCACCTTCCTTTTGGAGCGTGGTCTGGTAAAACCGGAAGATTTTAAAAACTAAAAATTTTTAGCGGCGCTTGCCCCTGTTGGCAGCGCCGTTAAGTTTTTCCTGATACCGGAAGCCTGCTTTTATTTGATTGACAAGCTCTGCTATTATCTTTAAAATGGTTATACCAGCATTAATTAAGGAGTTTACCATGAGTGAGAACACTAAAAAATATATCCTGATCACCGCAGCTTTAATCGTTATCGGCGCGGCCCTGTACTTTTTTTACTGGATGCGCACGCCGCAATATACCTTCACCCAGATCCACGAGGCCGTGCAGCAGCATGACCTGAGCAAATTTGAAAAGCATGTCGACCTTAATTCACTGTATGCCCATGCGTATGACGATGTGGTTTATTACGCCTTCGGCGACCCTAAAGAGGCCAATCCCTTTTTACTGGGGATCGTCCAAAGCCTGAAAAGCGCCGTTGTGCCGATCATGACCGAACAGACCAGACATTATGTAGAAACAGGCACGCTGGAGGATCACAGCGAAGACAGCAGTGATCCAGACGCCACGGCCGCAGTGCCGGCGCCTGCCCCCAGCCCCAAAAATGAAGGCCAGCAGCTGGCCGAGCAGCTTAAAGACCGTACCGGCTTTGGCACGATGCGTTACGAGGGCGTGGAAAGCAGCGAGCAGGTGGGCAAAACTGCCGCTGTGGCTGTGAAGCTGTATGATAAACAGCTGGAGCATAATTTTATCCTGCACGTCAAAATGTACGAACTGGACGACGGCAGCTGGCGCCTGACAGAGATCACCAACCTGAAAGAACTGCTGAAGGAACGTGAGCAGGCTACGGCGGCAAAGCTCCAGCAGCTTAACAGCAAGGTGCAGGCCGAACTGGATGCCGCCATTACTGCTGCGCCGGGAACGATCTCGATCGCTTCCAGCGGCGGCTGGTTCCCCTCTTACACGCTGCAGGCCGCTTTTACCCTGCGCAATATCTCCGGTAAAACCATTACAGGCCTGCAGGGCTTTGTGGAAGTGTTGGATAACGACGGTATGCTGCTGCAGCGCTGCCGCTTCAACGAATATCTTACTTTGGCGCCTCAGGGCAGCATCAGCCTGAACAAACTGTTCAGCCTCAACCAGTTCAAGCCTGAGACCGTGCGTTTGCTGCGCAGCGATCTGAAAACTGTCAAATGGCAGCCCGTTATCAGCAGCGTCAGCTTTAGCGACGGCAGTAAACTGCAGCTGCTGACGGAGATTCCTAAAAATAACTAACGCGCATAAAAAATAGACACGCCTGAGCGTGTCTATTTTTGTTTTATTCAGTTCATATCATAGCTGATAATATCAGAAACCGTGTCGATAGGGATGAAATATTTAACGATGCCTGCCGACATGGGCGCAACTTCGCCCGGATTGTAGACGATATAAAAACCAAAATCCTCAATATCGGAATCTACGTAAAATTTTTCGTTGCCGGTAATAGTAACTTTTTGGTAAGCAACGGTTGGTTTTTTCATTTGCTCAAGCAATCTGTTATCGCCTTTTTGCTGAATGGCGATCAGCATTTCCAGGCGTTCTTTGTAAGCGTCGCCGGGAATGAACATATCGGCCAGAGTATAGATCTTACCGGTTTTCGGATTAACGGTCAGCGTTGTGATCGACTGGTTATCGTGAGCGCCGCCGGTATAAGCGGAAGCAGATTGTTCAAGCGATAACAGCTCGTCGCCGGCAGTATAGATCGTGTAGTCGATGTCCAGTTTATACTTTTCATCAGCTTTAGTTTTGCCAAGCTCCTTCTGTTCTTTGTCAAAGCCGGCGTTTACCAGAAAAGCACTGCCTTTCACAAGCGCAAATCCTTCCCGAACAGGGTCAGAAGCACCGTTGGTAAAGTCCAGGTAGTTGTCTAAAGTGATTTTCTGACTGTCGCTGGGCAAATATTTATAGATCTCAGCTACAGTATTTTTCGTAGTCATTTGCGTCAGCAGCGTGTCCATCTTGGCGCCGCCTACAGAACCGGTAATGACAGGAGTAGCTGTCTTGACCTGTCCTTCGTTGATTTTTTTAGTTTTAACAGTCAGCCCTGCCGCAAAAGCCGATGCCGCAACGCTCAAAGTCAGCGCGGCAGCAATGCCTGCTGTAAGGAATTTTCTGGATATTTTCATAAAAGCACCTCCTAGTTTCTTTAATACAAGTATAGCATTTTGTATAAGAAAGTCAACTATAGTAAAACTTTTTCAACATTTAGTATATTTTAAGCTATTTCAATTTTTACAAATGATACTTTTAAAAACATTAGTTTAGCTCAAATATTTACCGTTATTTTTACAACTGTCACGACACAAAAAAATACGACCTTCGGCTTGCTGCCAGGGTCGCATTTTATGATAAATTTTAAATTGAGTGCAATTGGTGGAGATGAGGGGAGTCGAACCCCTGTCCGAAAATATTGCAATATGACTTTCTCCGAGCGCAGCCGTTATTTTAGCTTTCGCTTCCTTGACGCCCAGCGGCAGGCTTCGCGGTCGCTATCTCGATGAGCTTCCCCTGCCGGCCTCCGAGAATTGGCCTGCGGGTATCCCACTGTTTGCGTCTTTTCCGTTCCCATGGGAGGAGGATCGGAAAGACGTTAGCATTAAGCTGCTAAAGCGTAATCAGTTTTTGCGTTTACTTTAAACGTCCGCCGTTTAACGTGCTGACGGAACCACGGCTCGCTTATCATACCACACCTACCCCCGTCGAAACCAGTACATCCCCGGTTAAAGTATGGCCTGTAAGGCTCTAATTATTCTAACACAGGCGCCTGCTACTTGCAAGCGCTGCCCTGTGAAGAATCTGCAACTTTTAGCGGTTCCGCTCCTTCATGGCGCGTTCCATTTCGCGTTTGGCATCTTTATTGGCCAGGTCCTGCCGTTTATCATACAGCTTTTTGCCTGTAGCCAGCGCCAGCTCCATTTTTACCAGCCCGTGGGTAAAATACATTTTCAAAGGCACCAAAGCGTATCCTTTTTCCTTTACCTTGCCGATCAGGCGGCGTATTTCCTCGCGGTGCAGCAGCAACCTGCGGTTGCGGAGCGGGTCGTGATTGAAGCGGTTGCCCTGATCGTAAGGACTGATGTGCAGGTTATAGACATAGACCTCAGCCGTCTTGGTGATCTGGGCATAGCTGTCTTTCATATTGGCTTTGCCTGCCCGCAGCGATTTTACTTCGGTGCCTGTCAGCTCGATACCGGCTTCGTAGGTTTCATGGATCGTAAAATCATGCCGGGCTTTTCTGTTTTCCGCAATGATCTTGATTTTCTTTTCTGCCATTATTGTTCACCTGGTCATGATTATTTTTTCTTGCGGCCTTTTTTCCTGTTTTTGGCATGGTTAGCGTATTTATTACCGCCAATGCCGCCTTTGCCGCGTTTTTCCAGCGGCTTTTTGCGGGGGCTTTTTTTGCCCTGTTTTTTGCCGCCGCTTTTTTCGACCGCGTTGCGTGCCGAAGCATGGCTGCGCTGGCCTAAAAGCTGTGCTTTGATGCGGTCACGGGCAGCGTCGTTTTCGCCGGCCATGATAAAGTCGATGTTCCTGTCGGCGATATTGACCTGTAAGACCTCGATCCGCACCGGGTCACCCAAACGGTAGACCTTGCGTGTATGCGAGCCTACAAGGGCATATCTGTCCTCGTAGAACTCATAATAATCGTCCATCAGGCTGGAAATATGCACCAGACCTTCGACACCGTTTTCCAGCTCGATAAACATTCCGAAAGCTGTGACACCGGAAATAACGCCGTCGAACTCTTCGCCGATATGGCCGGCCATATATTCCGCCTTTTTCAGGTCAACGGTAGCACGCTCTGCTTCTGCGGCCGCCCGTTCGCGGATCGAGGCATGCTCGGCGATCGCATCCAGGTTCAGCTCCAGCTTTTCGCTTTTCCCGGCGTTCATCGTCGGGTCGCTGATCCAGGCATGCAGCAGGCGGTGGACGATCAGATCAGGATAGCGTCTGATCGGCGAGGTGAAATGGGTATAATATTCTGCCGCCAGGCCAAAGTGACCGATATTCTCGGTCTGATAAACAGCCTGTTTCAGCGAGCGCAGGGCCACGGTAGCCGCCAGGCGTTCTTCCGGCTTGCCGGACATTGCTGCCAGAGCCTTCTGCACTTCGATCGGCTTGGTTTCTTCGCTGACCTTCAGCTTGACATTAAAGTTAGCCAGAAGTTTGGCTAAATCTTTCATTTTTTCTTCGTTGGGCAGATCGTGGACCCGGTAGATAAAGGGCCACTTTTGATTGAACATATGGCGCGCCACGGTCTCGTTGGCGGCCAGCATAAATTCTTCGATCACAGACTCGGCAATACTGCGGACACGCTGCACGATTTCCACAGGCCGGCCCTGTTCATCTAAAATGACCTTCTGTTCCGGCAGGTCAAAGTCGATAGCGCCGCGCGTGGTACGTTTTTTGCGCAGCACCAGGCACAGCTCCTCCATCAGTTTCAGCATCGGTACTACGTCTTCATATTTCCGGGTCAGTTCCGCATCGCTATTGACGAGTATCTCACGCACGATACGGTAGCTGAGACGGTGCCGGACGTGGATGACGGACGGGAAGATCTCGTAGCTCAAAATGCGCCCCTTGCGGTCGATACGCATCTCACAGGACATGGTCAGCCGGTCTTCACCGGCATTAAGACTGCAGATACCGTTGGATAAGCGTTCCGGCAGCATCGGCAGCACCCTGTCTACCAGATAGACGCTGGTGCCGCGCTCACGGGCTTCTTTATCCAGAATAGCGTTTTCTTTAACATAATAGCTGACATCGGCGATATGTACGCCCAGTAAAAATTCGTCTTTACCAAGCTGCTTCACATAGACGGCATCATCCAGATCCTTAGCATCATCGCCATCGACAGTCACGATCGGCAGCTCACGCAGGTCGCGCCTGCCTGCCAATTCGCTTTGCTTGATGCTTTTCGGCACCCGCTTCGAGGCTTCAAGGACCTGCGGCGGGAATTCCAGCGGCAGATCGTTCTGCTTGATGATCGAAAGGATCTCCAGCCCCACGTCGCCCACATTGCCCAGGATCTCAATGACCTTGCCTTCGGCGTTGCGGCGTTCTACCGGCCATTGGGTAATTTCTGCCACGACCTTCTGATTGGTCTTGGCACCGCCGAAATGACGTTTCATGATATAAATGTCCTGCCCGATCCGTTTGTCGTCAGGCGTGACAAAGCCAAAATCGCCGCTTTGATGGAAAATACCGACGATCTTATTGTTGGCATGGGTGATGATACGAATGATCTCACCCTCCGGCTTCTTGCCGCCGCTGGAGCTTTCCACACGTGCCATGACGCGGTCGTTGTTCATTGCGCCGCCCAAAGCACGGGGCGGAATGAAGACATCGGGCCGCTCGCCCTTGTTGTCAGGGATCACGAAACCAAAGCCCTTGCTGGTAAGCTGAAAACGCCCGACTACCAGTCCCATTTTTTCAGGCAGTCCATAGGTACCGAAACGGGTCTTGATGATATCGCCGTTTTCTTCCAGTTCCAGCAGGTCCTTCCAGAAGTGATCAAGATTGCCCGTAACGGGGATCGTTTCGATCAGTTCTTCCGCTGTCTGCGGCGCATACGAGCTGCCCCGCATAAAATCTAATATTGTTGTTTTACTGCTTTTCGCTTGCATTGTTGTCCTCCAGCATCATTTTAGCTACTGCTTCAGCAGCTACGATGCCGTCTTTCGTAATTATTTGGCCCTGCATTTCTACCAGGCGGCCTTTTTGTTTCAAACGCCGGCCCACGCATTTTACCGTTTCACCGATCATGACCGGCTGGCGGTAACGCAGTTCCATTTTTGCCGTATAAGCAGGTTTTCCTTCGGTAGTAAACAGATAATGGCCCATGATCTCGTCCAGTAAGACGCTGATCAACCCGCCATGCATTCTGCCGTCATAGCTTTGATGTTCTTTTTGCGGCGTAAAATAAGCTACGCACTCTTCGGCATCCATCGTAAATTCCATTTTTAAACCAATAGGGTTATCTTTGCCGCAGGCAAAGCACCAGGTATATTCTTTTTCCTGCATTTTCTTACTCCATTAAAAATTCATAAATTTTTGCAAAAACATCGTCCCGTTCATTATCCAGGGTCAGGATATGGCCGGAATGATGATACCAGACAAGTTTTTTTACAGTCGTACCCAGATGGTCGTAAATATATTGAGCGCTGGCAGGTTTTACCGTATGCTCTACTTTAGACTGCATCACCAGGCAGGGTATTTTGATGGCCTTTAAATACTTCTTTTTGCATAGATCGACCAGCTCAAACAGGCTGCTCAGCGGTTTGACCGGCATCAAATGGTAACAGACGCTGTAGCTTGCCGGCACCTGATACTGGCGCTGACGCTTTTTCAGGTAACGGATAAAAAAACGCAGCAGCGGCAGATAAGGTGCGCGCCTGTCACAGACATAGATCGGCGCGGCCAGGATCGCGGCTTTACTGACCGGCAGTTCAGCCGCCGCCTTGATCGTCAGCAGTCCGCCCATGGAAAGGCCGACTATCGCAACGCTGCCGCAAATTTCCCGCAGCCGTTGCACACCGTCCTCTACAGCCTGATACCAGTCCTGCCATTTCGTCTCGTTCAGCTCCTGCGGCGTAGTGCCGTGGCCTGGCAAACGCACGCCCAGCACCGTCAGTCCCTGCTGCTGGAGATATTCGCCCAGCAGGCGCATCTCACCCGGAGCCCCTGTATAGCCATGTACCAGGACTACGCCCAGTTTACTGCCCTGAAAGAAAAATTCTTCATTACCGCTGAATGACTGCACTGTCTTACGCTCCTAATCTTACTTATACTATAATATTATATCACATGAAAAAAAATCCCACATCCGAAGATGTGGGATTTTACAAACAACTTACAATTCTTATTTAAAGAAGCCCAGGAGGATACCGCCATGAGCAGCCAGAACCGGTGCAAATACCAGGGAAACGATCGTCATCAATTTGATGAGGATGTTCATTGCCGGACCGGAAGTATCTTTAAACGGATCGCCTACGGTGTCGCCGGTAACAGCTGCTTTATGAGCTTCGCTGCCTTTACCGCCATGAACACCGGATTCGATGTATTTTTTAGCATTATCCCAGGCGCCGCCTGCGTTAGCCATCAAAATAGCTACCAGTACGCCAGCTGCCAAAGAGCCGCCGATCATGCCGCCCAATGCTTCGGTACCAAAAAGGAAACCGATCAGCAGCGGAGCAACGATTGCCAGCACGCCGGGCAGAACCATTTCGTGCAGGGCAGCAGCAGTAGAAATATCTACGCATTTACGATAGTCAGCTTTGCCTTTGCCTTCCAGCAAGCCAGGGATCTCACGGAATTGACGACGAACTTCTTCGATCATTTCATAAGCGGCTTTACCAACAGATTCCATGGTCATAGCACCGAAAACGAACGGCAGAGTTGCGCCGATGAAGAGACCTACCAAAGTTACAGGGTTCAGCAGGTCGATATTAGTGAGATTAACGGTGTGCGCATAAGCAGAGAACAGAGCCAGTGCGGTAAGCGCAGCGGAACCGATAGCAAAACCTTTACCGATAGCAGCAGTAGTGTTGCCAACGGAGTCAAGTTTATCAGTGATCTCACGAACTTCAGGAGGAAGCTCGGACATTTCAGCAATACCGCCGGCATTGTCGGCGATCGGGCCGTAAGCGTCAACAGCAACGGTCAAACCGGTAGTGGAGAGCATGCCTACAGCAGCCAGAGAGATACCGAACAGGCCCATGCCGCCGTTAGTAGCGCCGCCCATAACAAAGAAGGATACGATTACGCCGATGCAGATGAAAAGCATAGGCCAGAAAGTAGAATACATACCTACTGCCAAACCGGCAATAATAGTAGTTGCCGGACCGGTTTCGGATTGCTGAGCGATCTTCTTGACGCTGCCGTAATCAGCAGAGGTATAGATCTCGGTGATCTTGCCGATGATCATACCAACCAGAAGACCGGCTGCGATAGCCCAGAAAGCACTCAAAGAACCGAACAGATTGCTGGAAAGATAAGCAGCAGCAACGATAACGATAGCGCCGCCGATGTAAGTACCGCTGTTCAGAGCAGCCTGCGGGTTTTGAGATTTGCTGGAACGGGCAAACATAACGCCGATGATAGAAGCAAGGATACCTGCAACAGCCAGCATGAAAACAAATTCCACGCCTTCGCCGCCGGGATATGCCACAGCGCCCAGAGTCAGAGCGGAGATGATCGCGCCTACATAGGACTCGAACAGGTCAGCGCCCATACCGGCAACGTCGCCTACGTTATCGCCTACGTTATCAGCGATAGTAGCAGGGTTACGCGGATCGTCTTCCGGGATACCGGCTTCAACTTTACCAACAAGGTCAGCGCCAACGTCAGCAGCTTTGGTATAAATACCGCCGCCAACACGGGCGAACAAAGCGATCGAGCTTGCGCCCAGACCAAAACCAGTAACGATATCGATGTTACGGTCAAAAACAAAATAAGCTACGGAAAGGCCGGCAATACCAAGGCCTACAACGCCGAGACCCATTACAGCACCGCCGGAGAAGGCGATTTTCAGAGCTTCGCTCATGCCGTGACGGGCAGCTTCAGCCGTACGGACGTTAGCTTTAGTAGCTACGGTCATGCCCAGGTAACCTGCGCAGATGGAGAAAACAGCACCGCCGATAAAGCAGAGCGCAGTGCTTACGGATAAGAATGTAGCGATAATTGCAGCAACAACAACGATGAAGACAGCAAGATATTTGTATTCTCTGTACAAGAATGCCATTGCGCCTTCATGGATATAGCCAGCGATCTCCTTCATACGGGCAGTACCGGCATTAGCAGCACTGATAGCGTTGCTGAGCATTACTGCCACGCCGAGGGCAACAAGACCGACGACTACAGATAAAATTAAATAAGTACTCAAAACATTGATCCCCTTTCTGTTTCTTTTGAGTTTTTAAAAATTAAGAACGCAAAGCGTTCTTTTTAACCAAATTAACCGTTGATTTTTGCCAGAGCAAGCGTAATGATACCAAAAGCAGCACCCAAACCAATCGTAACTTTAGCCATTAAAGTATCAACATCATTACCCTTGCCGAAGAAGGCGCCACCACCGCCTCCGCCGAACGCATCTGACAAGCCTGAGCCCTTCCCGGACTGCATTAACACAGACGCTATCAAGGCGATACAGACGATTACGTCTAATACCATTAAGACAGTTGCAATCACAAAGCTTACCTCCTCTTTTACTTAGTACCTAACTATTCTATCATAATGTCATACAGCTTACAACGGTAAAATATAAAAAATTGTACAAAATTTACCAAAAAGCAGGGCAAATACACGTCCGGTATCTGCCCTGCTCCAAAATAGCCGTTCTGCCGGTTATTTATTGATATTGTAGAATACAGCCTTGCCTTTATATTTAGCAGCGCCGCCCAGGTCTTCCTCGATGCGGAGCAGCTGGTTATATTTGGCAACACGGTCGGTACGCGCCGGCGCGCCGGTCTTGATCTGTCCGGCATTGACAGCAACAGCGATATCGGCCAGAGTAGTATCCTCGGTCTCGCCGCTGCGGTGCGAAATGATGCAGGTATAGCCTGCGCGTTTCGCAGTTTCGATAGCGTTGAAGGTCTCGGTCAAAGTACCGATCTGATTGACTTTGATCAAAATTGCGTTGGCGGTAGCGTTTTTGATGCCTTCAAGCAGACGCTGCTCGTTAGTAACGAACAGGTCGTCGCCCACCAGCTGCACTTTGTCGCCCAGTTTCTTCGTCAGCGCTTTCCAGCCCTTCCAGTCGTCTTCTGCCAGGCCGTCTTCGATCGAAACGATAGGATATTTTGCGCACAGAGCAGCCAGATAATCAACCATTTGGTTGGAGGTTTTGACCAGGCCTTCGCCTTCCATCTGGTACTTACCGTCTTTATAAAATTCGCTGGCGGCTACGTCCAAAGCGATCATAATATCTTCGCCCGGCTTGTAGCCTGCTTTTTTGACAGCTTCCAAAATAACTTCGATGGCTTCTTCATTGGATTTCAAATTCGGCGCAAAGCCGCCTTCGTCGCCCAGACCAGTCCCCAGTCCTTTAGCGTTCAGCAGTGCTTTCAGACCATGATAGATCTCAGCGTTCATCCGCAGCGCTTCGCTGAAGCTTGCAGCGCCGACAGGCATGATCATAAATTCCTGGATATCGACGTTATTGTCAGCATGCTGACCACCGTTCAGGATATTCATCATCGGCACCGGCAGCTCCTGCGCCGCAACGCCGCCCAGGTACAGATACAGCGGCAGGCCTACAGAAGCGGCAGCAGCTTTGGCCACAGCCATGGAAACGCCTAAAATAGCATTGGCGCCTAATTTACCTTTGTTCGGGGTCCCGTCCAGACGGATCAGCATCTCATCGACTTCTACCTGACGGGTCGCTTCCAGGCCGATCAAAGCTTCGGCGATAACATCGTTGACATTATCGACAGCTTTGGTAACGCCTTTGCCCAGATAACGGGCTTTGTCACCGTCACGCAGTTCTACCGCTTCATGCACGCCGGTAGACGCCCCGGAAGGAACAGCGGCGCGGCCGATAGAACCGTCTTCCAGACAAACCTCGACTTCAACAGTCGGATTGCCGCGGGAATCCAAAATCTCTCTTGCATATACTTCAGTAATCATTGCCACTCTAACTTCACCTCATCATTTATTTTTATCTGTTAACAGACTTTTCCCTGTCATCGCAGCAGGCTGCCTGATCTGCAGCAGCTCCAGCAGCGTCGGCGCAATATCCGCCAAAATGCCTTCACGCAGCGTGTGCTTTGCCTTGCTGACTACTAAAAACGGCACCCGGTTCGTCGTATGAGCCGTATAAGGCTGCCCTGTCGTTTCATCCAGCATCTTCTCCAGATTGCCGTGGTCAGCGGTAATACAGGCCGTTCCCTGCAGCGCCAGTATTTTTTCAATAATGCGGCCGACGCAGGTATCAACGGTTTCCATGGCTTTGACAGCAGCCTGCAGCACACCTGTATGCCCTACCATATCGGGATTGGCAAAATTCAGGATCACTACGTCATACTTATCTGCGTCCAGCAGTTCCAGCAGCTTGTCTGTCACCAGCTCCGCACTCATTTGCGGCTGCAGATCATAGGTTGCCACCTTAGGCGAAGGGATCAGGACCCGGTCCTCACCAGCGTTAGGTTCTTCCTCGCCGCCGTTAAAGAAAAAGGTCACATGAGCATATTTTTCAGTTTCGGCGATCCGCAGCTGCTTAAGCTGCCGGTCGGCTAGCACCTTGCCCAATGTATCCTCCAAAGCTTCCGGCGCAAAAGCTACCAGCGCTTTGATAGTTTCATCATACTGAGTCATACAGACAAACTTTACCGGGCGTGCCATCTGCGGACGTGCAAAATACGGAAAATCCTCATCTACAAAAGCCCTGGTCAGCTGTCTGGCCCTGTCGGGACGGAAATTGAAAAAGATCATCCCGTCACCGGCTTTGACGCAGGCTTCTGCTTCAGGCGCAGTTATGAACGGTACTACGAATTCATCTGTGACACCCGCTGCGTAAGACGCACGCACGCCGCTGACAGCGTCGGTACAGACAACGCCTTCATGGCTCACCATAGCGTCATAGGCTTTCTGCACACGTTCCCAGCGTTTATCCCGGTCCATGGCATAGTAACGTCCTGCTACGGTTGCTATCTTGCCTACGCCAAGCCGCTGCAGCTCCGCTTCCAGCTCTGCCAGATAACCATCGGCAGTCTGCGGGCCCACGTCACGCCCATCTAAAAAGGCATGGACATAGACCTTCGTCAACCCCTGCCGTTTGGCCATTGCCAGCAGTGCGAACAAATGCCGGAGATGGCTGTGCACACCACCGTCAGAAACAAGTCCCAGCAGGTGCAGCGCGCCGCCGTCAGCTTTCACGGCCTGCATCGTTCTGCTTAAAACGTCATTTTCAAAAAAATCGCCGTCTTTGATAGCTTTAGTGATCCTTGTCAGTTCCTGATAAACGATGCGTCCGGCGCCGATATTCAGGTGACCGACCTCAGAATTGCCCATCTGCCCGTCCGGCAGGCCCACGGCTTCGCCTGAGCAGGATAACCGCGTATGCGGATATTGGGCAAACAAAGCATCCAGATTAGGTGTTCTTGCCAAAGCAGCTGCGTTATACTGCCCTGCCGGGGCAATGCCCCAGCCATCTAAGATCATCAGTAAGAGCGGCTGTTTTGCCATTTCCGCCACCCCTTATATACTGCGCGCGATAGCCGAAAATGCCTGCGCATCCAGGCTCGCTCCGCCCACAAGTACTCCGTCGATACCGCTGATAGCGAAATCGGCGGCATTTTTAGCATTGACGCTGCCGCCATATAAGATACGTACCTTACGCGCGATCTCGGCAGAGAATAATTTTTCCAGCCTGGTCCTGATCAGCTGGCAGACCTCCTGCGCATCTTTGGCAGTTGCTGCCTGGCCGCTGCCGATTGCCCACAAGGGTTCATAAGCGACCACCAGTACCTCTGCTTCCTCAGGCGTGATTCCCTTGAGCGCACTTTTCAGCTGCATACTGATCTTGCGCGAGGTCTTGCCTTCGGCACGTTCCTGGGCATTTTCGCCCACACACAGCATCGGTTTCAAACCATTACGATAAGCGGCACGCATTTTTTTAGCAATAGCCACCTCATTATCACCAAACATAGTGCGGCGTTCAGAATGACCAACTAAAACATATTCGGCACAGATGTCGGCGATCATTTTGCCGGAAACAGCCCCGGTATATGCGCCTTCATCTTCCCAGTGCAGATCTTGCGCGCCATAGCCTACATGTTTGCCGTCAATAGCCTCAGCCACGCTTTCCAGCGCTGTAAACGGCGGGAAAACGACAACTTCATTCAAAGTCCCGTTAGTATCGCTAACGATATCTTCAGCCAGTTCCACAGCTTCGTTCACATTTTTATGCATTTTCCAGTTGCCGGCCACGATTTTGCGGCGGACATCGTCCAAAGCCGCAACACCCGGCAGGACTTTGCCTTCCAGATATTCCAGCGAAGCGCCGCCGCCAGTGGAAATATGGGTGATTTTTTTAGCCAGCCCCAGCTTTTCAATAGCAGCTACCGAGTCGCCGCCGCCTACAATACTCACGGCACGGCTTTTAGCAACAGCCTGTGCAACGGCTTCGGTACCTTTACAGAAAGCATCCATTTCAAAAACGCCCATCGGGCCGTTCCATACAATCATTTTAGCGTCCTGCAGCGCGTCCTGATATAACGCACTGGTCGCAGGGCCAATATCCAGAGCCATATAATTTTGGTCAAGCTTAGCTACTTTTTCAACTTTATGAGCGGCATCGGCAGCAAAAGCCTCCGCCATGACCAGATCTACCGGTAAAAGCAATTTTACTTTACGTGCTTTAGCCTTTGCCAGCAGTTCTTTTGCTAAAGCGATCTTATCTGCTTCGACTAAAGACTTGCCCATTTTATGGCCTTGCGCAGCTAAAAAAGTATTGGCCATACCGCCGCCGATCAGCAGCGCGTCGACCTTCTCCAGCAGATTTTCGATCACGCCGATCTTATCGGAAACTTTAGCACCCCCGATGATCGCCACAAAGGGATGCAGCGGATTTTCCACAGCCTGACCGACAAAACGGATCTCTTTTTCCAGCAAAAAACCTGCTGCCGAGGGCAGAAAATGCGTAACACCTTCTACCGAGGCATGCGCGCGGTGTGAAACACCGAAACCGTCATTGACATATAAATCTGCCAGCGCAGCCAGTTTTTCAGCAAAATCCATATCGTTCTGCTCTTCTTCCTTATGGAAGCGCAGATTCTCCAGCAGTAAAACCTTGCCGGGTTTAAGCTTCTGCACGGCTTTTTCGGTCTCTGCGCCAATGCAGTCGCCGGCAAAAGCCACAGGCACGTTCAGCAGCTTCGCCAAATGCTTGGCCACCGGCGCCAGGCTGTATTTGATATTCACTTGTCCTTTTGGACGCCCTAGATGCGCCATCAAAATAACCGCAGCTTTATGCTCCAGCAGATATTTAACCGTTTCCAGGGAAGCACGGATTCTGGTATCGTCAGTGATCTTGCCGTTTTCGTCCATCGGCACATTATAATCGACGCGTACCAGTACTTTTTGCCCGGCAACGTCTAAATCACGCAGGTTCTTTTTATCCATTAGAATGACATACTCCTTTATTACAGGCCTTGTTTAGCAATGTAAGCGGCAAGATCTACCACACGGTTGGAATAACCCCATTCGTTGTCATACCAGCTGACAACTTTAGCCATTCTTTTACCGACCATCATCGTAGACAGACCGTCAACGATAGAACTCAGCGGACAGCCGTTGTAATCTCTGGAAACAAGCGGCAGCTCATTGTAACCCATAATGCCTTTTAATTCACCTTCAGCAGCTTTCTTCAAAGCAGCGTTGATCTCTTCGGCAGTAGTATCTTTTTCCAAAACAACAGTCAGGTCAGTAATGGAAACATTAGGTGTCGGTACACGCATAGCGAAACCGTTCAATTTACCTTTGACTTCCGGCAGTACCAGCGAAACTGCTTTAGCGGCGCCAGTAGTAGTAGGAATAATGGACATAGCGGCAGCACGGGCGCGGCGCAAATCCTTATGCGGCAGATCAAGGATCTTCTGATCATTGGTATAAGAATGGACGGTAGTCATCAAGCCGCTTTCGATACCGAAGTTTTCCAGCAGTACTTTAGTGAACGGCGCCAGGCAATTCGTAGTGCAGGAAGCATTGGAGATGATATGATGCTCAGCAGCGTTATATTTTTTCTCATTAACGCCCATAACGATAGTGATATCCTCACCTTTGGCAGGTGCGGAAATAATGACTTTTTTAGCGCCGGCGGTCAAATGAGCCTTTGCTTTTTCACCTTCAGTAAAACGTCCGGTAGATTCAACTACGATCTCTACGCCCAATTCACCCCACGGCAGTTTAGCCGGGTCGGTTTGCGCGATAACTTTAATTTTTTTGCCGTCAACAACGATATTATCGCCATCAACAGTTACTTCATGCGGAAAAGTGCCATGTACAGAATCATATTTCAAAAGATGAGCCAAAGTTGCAGCGTCAGTCAAATCATTAACGGCAACCACTTCTACCTCAGGATTAGTAAAAGCAACACGGAAAACCTCGCGGCCGATACGGCCAAAACCATTGATACCAATTTTTGTCATAATAAAACTCCTCCTTGTTATGCTTTAAGCAAATTATATGTTTGCACTAATGTGCCTTGTAACCTTAATCATTTTCCAACATCTTCACTATATCGTGAGCCGCTGCTTCGTCAGTGATCAATATATCCTGACGGGAAGCCCTGATGACCGACAAAATGGCCGCTGCTTTAGACCGCCCTCCGGCTACGCCGATAACGGTACCGATCTTAGGCAGATCCTGCAGCATCAGACCGGCATTATTAGTCATATAGATCTGCCTGCCGTCTAAAGCGCAGTACTGACCAAAGGCTTCGCCTACAGCGCCGTCATCCAGCAGCTTTTTGATAAACTCCGGAGGCAGCCTGCGGTGCCGGGCCATTACCGAAGCCTGGCCTACGCCATGCACCAGGATATCGGCCCGTTTGATGATATCGACAACGGCTTTGACCCCAATATCCTCTGCCAGGATACTGTTCAAAATTTCTTCACTGACACTGTCAGGAACATACAGCTGCCTGTAGGAAGCTCCCAGCCGCTGCGCTAAAACCGTGGCTATCGTATTCGCCTGCAGTTCGACATTGTCACCCAGCCCCCCCCGGGCAGGCACAACAACTGTTTTAGGCTCATTGCCGCTCACATTGGCAGCCAAAGCAGCCATCGTCGTCCCGCCGCTGACGGCAACGATATGTTCCTTACCGTCATTCAGCAGATTTCCAAGTATCCGCGCTGCCGAACGGCCAATTTCACGCTTGACTACCTCTTCCTGATCGGAATCTCCGGGAATGATAACAACGCGGCCAATATCCAACCGGTCACACAAAAACTGCTCCAAAGAATTCAGATCCTGCAGTTTGCGCACATAATCAGCCAGTTCTTTCAGAATATCAGCACCTTCTTCTGTCACCGACATTCCGGCAGAAGAAAACGCCAGTAAACCACCGTTTTTCAGAAAATCCACCTGCGCCCGCAATACTCTTTCGCTCAATCCCAGTCTGGCCGCTAAAGCCCTGCGTCCGATCGGATGCTCATGGCTCACCTGCCGCAGGATCTGGTATCTCTGAACTAAAAGATTCGTAAGCTCGGGAACGATTTTCTTCTGTAAATTAATAATACTGTCCATAGTGATCTCCCAGCATATTTTGTCCCTCGTGGTCCATTTTAAGTCCCACTAGCTCTAAAAATAAATTTTCAGAAATCTTCATTTAGTCTATTGTAGCACAAGGCATAAAAGAAAAAAAGTGCTATCGTGTTAAAAATAGCAACAAATCATAATTTATTTGTTAAATCATGCTCTAAAAGTAAAAAGCCGAAGAAACTTCTTCGGCTTCAAAACAACATATTTTTAACGGTAACTTACATTTTCAGGATACAGATCATGCATCATCAAACGCTTTTTAGCGGCTGCTTCCCATTCTGTTCCCGGCTTGCCATAGTTGGCATAAGGATCGATAGCCAGACCACCGCGCGGAGTAAATTTGCCCCATACCTCTATGTATTTAGGCTCCATCAGCTTGATGAGGTCTTTCATAATGATATTCACACAATCCTCATGGAAATCACCATGATTGCGGAAGCTGAACAAATACAGCTTTAATGACTTACTCTCGACCAGTTTCTGATCCGGCACATAAGAGATATAGATCGTAGCAAAATCAGGCTGCCCCGTCATCGGGCACAGGCTCGTAAATTCCGGGCAGTTAAATTTAACAAAATAGTCATTGCCTGGATGCTTATTTATAAAAGCTTCCAGTACTTCCGGTGCATAGTCTGTAGGATAATTGGTTTTATTCCCTAACAGGCTCACACCTGTCAATTCTTTTTGGTCTCTTCCCGAAGTCATAAATCCTCCTTATTTCTTTGCTGAAGCAAAATTAAATATTTCGCAGCGTTCCAAAGCCGTTACCAGTACCATACCAACGATACCGGAAATAAACTGGCCTACCAGAATAGTAGAAGCCAGCAGCCAATACGGCAGATCCAGCAATACGGAAAGCCAGACCGGCACACCCAGCCCCGGCACTAAAGTAATAGCCAGCATCACTGCCCAATTACCTAAATTATGGCGTTTGGCATAAACGATCACCAAACTGGTCAGAATGCCGACTAAGCCTCCGCCCAGCATATCCAAAGGTCCCAAACCACCCATCAGAGTATTAGCCAGTACGTTTACTACGCCAAAGGGAATTACCAGAAACGGAAAAATAGCGCTGAGGCCATATAAAGCCGTGGCAATCCGTACCTGATACTGCCCAAAAGCAAAACTTTGCGTACACATCATCACTGCCAGATATAAAGCCATACATAAGGCGGAAATAGTCAATTTTTGTGTTTTAGTAAGATTTTTCATAAAGCTGATGCTCCTTTCTTGCCAGTGACCAAGAACGGAACTACATAAAAAAGGACGAAAATAAAAATTTTCGTCCCATCCATGTTAAAACAGTTCTGCCTGAAGCAGAACACCCGTAGTTTTATTTTGAGACAGGATGGTCACGAACTGTCTGTTATTTGATTACTTACGCATTATAACAAAGTTCCGGCAGTTTTGCAAGTAATAGATCATTAATAATAAAAAGCAGCTTTCTATCACACGCGCACGCTCCTCTTCGTCGCCTGCTCTGTGAAAGCTCTCTGTCTCGGTCGTTCACTTCTCTTCGCTCGTGTGCCGACCGGCGATTCGCTTTTCCCAGGTTCCCTGGTCGGTTAAAAGTCAACACATAGTAAAAAGACCTATACCATTTGGTATAGGTCTTTTTACTAACCGGCAACTTTCTATCCTCCCAGGCCGCTTCCAGCCAAGTACTTTCGACGTTTAAGGGCT
>ENA-UESI01000074-UESI01000074.1-human-gut-metagenome-genome-assembly--contig:-NODE-74-length-80732-cov-7.890472_pt1 | contig 80732 bp, 71 predicted proteins | sample MGYA00243005_ERZ508006 | MGnify/ENA primary metagenome ERZ508006 (study PRJEB26167, sample SAMN06115436) | human gut metagenome | host: Homo sapiens | place: China:Shandong | collected 2015-06-10... | reverse complement strand
TATTTATTATAGCACAGAGATGCGCCATCACCAACAAAAAACAGGGGCTTTTTGCAATTTTCTACAAATTGGGCAAGATCGGCCACAGCCCGGGCATCGTCATCCAGCAGGCGGGTGTGGGTGGCCAGGTCGAACGCGGCGCTGTACACCTGGGCACGGCGGGCATCCAGTGCGCAGAGCACGGTGCCCTCGCCGGTGTGGGCAGCGGCCAGCGCTTCCAGTGTGGAGACCGGGGCACAGAGGGTCTCGCGGGGGAAAGCCAGCCCCTTGACGGCGGCCAGCCCGATGCGCAGGCCGGTAAAGCTGCCGGGGCCTGCGTTCACACCGAACAGGTCGATGTCTGCACAGGTCAGGCCGCACAGCTTCAGGCAGTGATCCACCAGCGGCATCAGGGTCTCGCTGTGGGTCATGCCGCCGTCCAGATAGCACTCGTACTTCAGGCGGTCGTCCTGCAGCAGGGCCACGCCCAGCGTCTTTCCGGCGGTGTCTACGGCTAAAGGGCAGGTTGCCTACGCGTTACTCACCCGTTCGCCACTAAGAAATACTCAACACCCAAAACCTTCAGTTTGAGTGCCATGACCGTTAGTCATGCTTTTTTGCGTGGTAAAAATGTTACCATTTTTACCACTGGCTCATTACCGATAGATTCTCGGTGTTGAGTATTTCTCCGTTCGACTTGCATGTGTTAGGCACGCCGCCAGCGTTCGTCCTGAGCCAGGATCAAACTCTCCAAAATAGATATATCGGTATCCGGAAGCTTGCGCTTGCGGATAAGCGATTCACAAGAAATCAGAGATTTCTGTTCTCTGCTTAAGAAAGCCGATTGGCTCTTTCGATTTGTTGTTAAGAAATTATTTTTGACTTGGCAAACATTTCTCTTTCGAGAAACGCTCGCCCGCACATTCGTTTTTGGTTATTGTTCAGTTTTCAAGGTTCTGCTTGCCGCCGTATCGCGGCGACTTGTATATAATAGCATTCCCCGCTATTTCTGTCAACACCTTTTTGATAACTTTTTTACATTTTTTTATTCATTTTGTAAGTGCTTGCTGACCAATGGTTTCACAATGCATTTCCCGTCGCTGTAATCAGCCATAAAAATACTTCTTTCGGCCACGCCGGAATACACATTATAATCAAAAGCTTCAATAGGATAATTTTTCCGTATCTGTCTCCAGGTCGAAAAAATATAATCCGGTAAGTATTGACAGACTTCATCTTTATCCCGCCAAAAGGCCATTGCCTGTTCATTTAATTCAGCCGTTTTCCACCCCAGCCAGCTGGGCTGCCAGTTCGGCAGAGAAATAAACACGTCGAATCTTAATATTTCTTTTACATTTGTTTTTTCTTCCGGGTAACAGTCACAGGTGAATTCCCACAGCAATTTCGTTACACCGCGAACATTATGCCCCTGCGGGTATAAGCCTCTGCTTTCCCACCATTCAGTCAACTGGCGGTAAAAGTCAAAAGCGGTCCCGCCGCTGGCCTTTATCAGATAGGCTAACACATGTTTGAATTTGCCTGTATTATAAGTATTTTCAAACACATCTTCCAGCACCTTGAGGAAGCGTAATTCTTCATATGCCATATATTTAGTCTGAACAACTTCGTAAGGCGGTTCACTCATATACAGCAGCCCATGCTCCTGGGCCTGACTTTGCATCACCGTTCCCTGCAGCACTTTTAAAAAGCCCAGCTGCAGCATATGCGGCTGCAATCCATAGACATCATTGAACGATTTGATAAATTCTTGCAAGCCTTCGTATGGCAAGCCAGCAATCAAATCAAGATGCAGGTGAATATTATCATTTGCTAAAAGCCGTTCTACATTATCGGCTAATTTTTCCCAGTTGTGTTCCCGGCCAATAGCCTTCAATGTTGCATCATGCGTACTCTGAACGCCGATCTCAAATTGAAACCGCCCTTTAGGTACTGTTTCTAAAAATTTCAAAGTTTTTTCCGAAAGTAAGTCCGCTTTGATTTCGAAATGAAAGGTCGTTTCCGTATCAGCCATGGCTAAATAATGCATAATCGGTAGAAAATATGTCTCATCCAAATTATACGTACGGTCAACAAATTTTACCAGCGGCACTCTGGCTTCCATAAAGCGTTCCAGATCAAGCAGCACCTTTTCCAACGGACGCCTGCGAACAGAGCGGGAAATGCCGGACAAACAATAAGAACACTGGAAGGGACAGCCGCGGGTACATTCATAATAAACTATTTTATTTTCAGCTACGATCGTCTCCAGATCAGGGTACGGGAAAACAAGCGCGGCCAGGTCATCAACGACCGTTACGCCGCCGTTGATCTGTACATGGCCATTTTTATCACGATACGCAATATGTAAAGGTACTTTGTCAGCAGAATTCTCTAATGCAGTCAGCAATTCAGCGAAACAAATTTCGCCTTCACCCTGTACAATAAAATCTATTTCACTTTTTTCACTAAAAATACGTTCCGGTTCAAATGCCACCTCAGGTCCGCCAACAGCTATTTTAGCTGCAGGCAAAACTTTTCTGACCAGCTCTATCAAACTGTAGACGTAGGCTTTATTCCAAATATGCACAGAAAATCCCACAAAGTCCGGTTTAGCCCTTGTGATCTCTGCCAACACTGCTAAAAGTGGAGTTTGTATGGTTTCTTCAATAAGCGTTACATCCAAGTCTTTCGTTTTACAAAATTCACATACATAACGCAGTCCTAATGCCGTATGAACATATTTACTGTTGATAGCCACTAAAATAGTTTTCATAAAATCACGCCTCTAACTTTCATATGCTGTCTGTGTTATAATAATAAAGTATTTTGGATTTTGCAAGGAGTGAATTTAAATTATGAATAAAAATAATGAGTCCCAGCATGGCAGTTTAGTGCCGCGCAGTAGTATAGACCGCCGTTTCCAATGGAATATCGCCGATATTTATCCTGATCAGGAAGCCTGGAAAGCAGCAAGTCAGCAATTAAAAAAAGCTATTGCTGCTTTCAGTCAATATAAAGGTCAGCTGCATGACTGCCAAACTTTGAAAACAGCGTTGCAGGAACAAGTCAGTCTTTCCATAAGCGTCAGTAAACTATATGCCTATGCAAGACTTCAGCAGGATACTGACAACGGAGATCAAAAATTTCAGGCGCTGGCCGGAGAAGCAGAAGCTTTAGCCGCAGCCTTCAATAATGCAGTATCCTTTATTGAACCGGAGATTTTGTCATTAAGTCAGGATAAATTCGACAATTTATTAGCTGATCCGGCTTTCAGTGATTATCGCTTTTATCTGAATAATTTACTGAGACTGTCCAAGCATGTTCTTCCCAAAGAACAGGAAGAACTGCTTTCATTAAGCCAGCTGGCAACTTCAGGCCCGGCTGCAATCTTTCGCAGCTTAGTCAGTGCCGATATGCAGTTCCCACTGGTAAAAAACGCCGAAGGGCAGGAGGTCACTGTCAGCGAAGGTAATTATTTACTTAATATGACCAGCAACGACAGAGTGCTGCGCCACAATTCCTTCAAAGGCTTAATGACGACTTATCATAAATACCGCAATACGCTTGCTAATACACTTTCCAGTAATTGCCGTGTCAGTGCTTTTTACGCAACTGCTCATAACTATACTAATACTTTAGAAGCCTGTCTGTCAGAAGATAACATTCCCCCAAGTTTATATGACGGACTGATCCAGACAGTCCATGAAAATTTAAAACCTCTGCACGAATATATTGCCCTGAAAAAAGAGATCCTTGGTTTAGATGAATTCCACGCTTATGATATTTACCAGCCTATCAGCAATGCCGCCGACAGTTTTGCCTGTACATTTGAGGAAGCAAAAACTAAAGTTGCCGCAGCACTTGCCCCGTTGGGCAGTGATTATCTGACAGCCTTGCAGGAAGGTTTTGATAAACGCTGGATCGATATTTATGAAAACAAAGGCAAACGGAGCGGCGCTTATTCCTGGGGCATTTATGGGGTTCATCCCTACGTTCTGCTGAATTACCAGCCCCGCTACAACAGTATTTCTACCCTGGCGCACGAAATGGGACATGCCCTGCACAGCTATTTCAGCAACAAAACCCAAACCTATATCAACAGTGATTATTCTATTTTCTGTGCTGAAGTTGCTTCTACTACAAATGAAATCCTGCTTCTGGAGCATACCTTAAAAACAGCTTCTCCCCAGCAGAAAATCTATCTGCTCAATCAATTTCTCGAGGCTGTGCGGACTACCGTTTATCGCCAGGTGCAATTTGCCGAATTTGAGAAGTTTATTCACAATGAGATCAACGAAGGCCGTACCCTGCAGGCAGAAACTTTAGAAAACTACTGGCTGGACAGCAACAAACATTATTACGGACCAGCTCTTACTGTAGACGAAGAATTAGCCAGCGAGTGGTCGCGTATTCCCCATTTTTACACACCTTTCTATGTCTATAAATATGCGACCGGCTACAGTGCGGCCACAGCTTTCGCCTCGGCAATACTCAGCAAAGAACCGCAAGCAGTAGAGAAATATCTGCGTTTCCTTGCTTCCGGCGGCAGTGACTACTCGCTTAACCTGTTAAAAACAGCCGGTGTAGATTTAACCACACCACTGCCTGTTACTGTAACTCTGCACAAATTTGCAGAAAAATTGCAGGAATTAAAAGGACTGCTTAAAAAATAACCAAACTCAGCAAAAAATCCGCCTGTTTATCAACAGGCGGATTTTATTTTTACCGTATAAATCACATAAATCTCAGAACAATCTTAACACTTAACAAAACCTGCTTCATTTTACATAAAAAGCCGCATAATAAATACTACTACTGCGCCAATTGCGGCAAAAATCAAAAATGTAGGCAGCAAAAAGAAGAAGATCGCCAGAATACCGCCTAAAATCAACAGCGTCATCAATATACCGCTGCCGCAGCCAAAACTGTGCACACGGATCTGTGGCCCAGCTGTACTCTGCCCGTAGGTTCTGCGCTCTGCTTTCGCATCTTCCACACGCGTGCCGCTCTCAGAGTTTCCATCCTGTTCGATCGTCACACCGTCAAAGGTGTCTCTTTCCTCAGGACGCAGCACCTGTACTTCAGCTTCTATTCGGCAATGACAATAAGGGCACTCTTGTGTGCCGCGTTCTAACTCTTTTCCACAAAAACTGCATTTCATAGCAAAACTCCTTTTTCACGTTAGGAAAGTGCCATCAACAAAATACCTTCTTCGTTGATATAACGTGGATCGTGTTTTTCTATCCCCAAAGTCACCCATATTTCCTTAGACATCCGCTGCAAAACGTCCAGCGGTACGTTTTGGCATAATTCAGCAATTTTTTCATCTTTATAATTATAAACGCCGTTTGCTTTAATAAAATTAAAAATTGCTCCGGCAGCCCAAAGGTTCGGCATTCGTATGTCCCTGCAGGATTTCGCCTTAAAATCAGCCCACAGCTGAATGACAAGCTTAATATCACGCTCGGAAAAATGATATGGCTCCATCATCTGCCTGATTCTCAGAATGACTCTGTCATTATAATCTATTTCCGCCGGAAGATAATTTTTATGTGCCGTTTCATAGTTAAAATTATTCAAATTTACAAAAGCAGAATACAGGAATACCATATGCCGCAGCAACATTGGGTTCCTGGCTATAAATGTTTCCCACCCCGCTGTAGGGTCCTGGATGCTGTACCATTCTTTGCAGGCCTGCAGCGTATTAAACAAACGTTTTTGCGCTACTTTACCTATTTTCAGACAGCTTACATAATTCATTATCATGCTTTCATTATAAAAAATATGACCTAACAAAATAGCGTCGTTTAAGTCTGCTGACTCTTCCAGAGGCAAACTTAAAGTATACTTTTCACCGCTCAGCCAGTCTGTACATTCAAAAGCGCCGTCATCTGTATAGCTGTCGACTTTAAATACCGCCAGTCTTGCTTTACACAGTTCTTCCAGAACATCACGGTTACGTTTGGCAAATACTGCGTCATATTCATCGCTTTCCGGCAGGCAGGTACGTTCATAAAAAAACTCCAGCGGCCGTTTATCACTGCGCAGCAAATGATAATCAAAAAGAAAATAATCCCAAAAGCATTCGCTGGTTTCCTCAAGGTTCGCTTTCTTTTCGTCCTCATAGCCCATTAAAATGCCATAGTATAGAAAAGCAGCCCGATCAAGATCCAGACGGAAATATTCCCGTTCAAAAAATCTGTGCAGCACTTCCAGCAGTTCCTGCAGACGTTCACCGATATTTAAAAATATTTTGGCAGGTATGTCCGGCGTAGCATCCCAGGCTCTTGCAGAATTGGCATCATCAAAATGTCCGTCCGGCAAAACGATATTCATTTTCTCGCCTTGCAGCAGCAGTGCAACCGCTGCTCCAGGGGCGGCTGCATCAGAGATGGCATTTTTGCCTTTTAAATATTTGAACAGACTGTCACAGGTCTCCAGAAAAAAACGTGTGCCCTCATAATCAGGTGTAAATTCTGAAATATTTCTTCCGCACCAGGCTACGCAATCAACAAAATCATCTGCATTCATATCCCCTAAAAAAGTTTCGGCGCTGCCGAGATATAAACACAGCATCGTTACATTATCCCAACTGCGGTATAAATCACTGTTTTTTTTGCCTTTCCAGGCTTCCATGCGCAGAAAACCTTCGGCATACTCTTGTCTGAGCAATGTGTTCCAGCCTTCATCATGGGCGTAAAAATCTTCTACTAAATCATACACATTGTCTTTTCCGTTATTCATTAATCTAAAATCCTTCTTTCCCTGCAATGCTGTTATTATATCATAGCGTTCCAATGCTTTTCAATTGAACATTTTGTGACAGTAAAAAAGCTCCGATATCAACTATCGGAGCTTTTGGAGTAAGCAAATTCTTATTCTTCACCGATCACCAAAACTTCTGGCTGTAATTCAACACCAACGCCAGCTTTGATTTTGGCTTGAACATCATTGATAAGCTGTAAAACATCAGCAGCCGTAGCGCCGCCAACATTGACGACAAAGCCCGCATGTTTAGTAGAAATCTGAGCGCCGCCGACCGTATAGCCCTTTAATCCGGCCTGATCGATCAGCGTCCCTGCAAAAAATCCCGGCGGACGTTTAAACATACTGCCGGCACTGGGCATTTCCAAAGGCTGCTTGCTGGTCCGCCGCTGGCTGAAATCATCCATTTTCGACTTGATAGCAGCTTTATTCCCCGCCGGCATTTTCAGCGTTACTTCCGTAACGATAAGCCCACTGTTTTGTAAACTGGTTTTGCGATAACCAAAATTCAATTCTTCGGCAGTGAGTATACGCTCATCTCCCTGAAGATCCATGACCTTTACGCAATGGACTATATTCTGCATTTCACCATCATAGGCCCCGGCATTCATATATACGGCGCCGCCAATACTGCCCGGAATACCTACGGCAAATTCCATACCAGTCCTGCCGCATTCCATCGCCTTGTAAGAAGCCAAGGCCAGCGAATAGCCTGAACCAAAGACCAGCAAATCATCTGTCTCATAAAAATGCCGCAGCATATTTCCCAGCTTGATAACAATACCGCGGATACCTTTATCACGTACTAAAACGTTGGAGCCATTGCCAAGCAAAGTAAGCGGAACAGCAGTTTTACTGACCACTTGCAAAACTTCCCGCAACTGTTCGATCGATTCCGGCAAAACCAGAATATCCGCCGGTCCGCCGATTTTAAAAGACGTATGTCCGCTCATCAGCTCATTTAAACGCACAGTACAGGAAACAGAACTTTTCAGTTGTTCAGCCAAATCTAAACACTCTTTATTCACCAGTAACTTCCTTTACTACGTCTCCGATAGATTTGGAAATATCACCCATCATCATTTGAAAACGCATAAAGGCGTGCAGATACTCCATAGCGACTGTATTTAATCCTAAAATACCAGTAAGTTTTTGCAGTTTTTCATTTTTTTCTTCCGGAACTTCCTGTCCCTGATATTTCGCCAATTCTATTTCCTGGCTCAATTGTAAAAATTCCTCAGCCAGCTCTTTACCTTTGGGATCCTGCTCAAGAGCCGCTTTAGCCTCTTTTAATTTTTTGTATTCCTGGCTTTCGCGCATTGCTTTAGCCAATGCATTTGCACAATCGTAAACGTTCATGCCGGTTCACCTCGTAATTTTTTTTAGCTTTTATATTATAGCATATCTAAATTTTCTGTAAAGGCTCAGTTCAATTCCGCTAATGGCAGATTTAAATGACTGTAGACCGTATCCGGCTCATAATCAAAATGCCACCATTCCATATCGCTGCCCGAAAAACCTTCCAAACTCATCAGCTGATGCAGCAGATCACGCTGATAACGTTCGAGTTCCGTACCACCGGCAAACTTCGTATATTGCCGGACTGACGGTTCATCAAAATCGCTGATCATTGCTGCAGGTTCACCTGTTTCAAGATAATACAGGCTCACGTCAACGGATCTGCCGGTATTATGTGAAAAGCCCTGTTCCGGCGCAGGCAGCATTTGCTTTTTATCCTCAGGGAAAGCATCATAGGCAAGCTTAGATACAGACCAGGGCCGGTAAGCTTCCCAAATGACAAGTCCATAACCGTAATCGGCAAGTTTTTTATGCACCCGGTTCAACGCTGCAGTGGCCTCCTGGTCAAGATAAGCTTTTTGTACGTCAACAATAGGAACGCCAAAACAGTTATTTGTCCCGGCATAACGCAGATCAAGTTTTATCCCTGGTACGGCCTTTGCAACATCCACCAGCCGCGCCTGTTTGCCTTCAGCCAGTGCCGCAGGCATCACAGCTTCAGCAGCAGCATTTTTTAAAGCCTGCCAATCTGCCGGCTGCGGCAGACGAAACGGCTTCTCTCTGTCAGCTCCGAAGAAAGCCCGGCTATAACGGTTACCGCCTATTTTACACGTAATGCCATAGCCGTCAGGATCACGTTCAAAACGCACACTGGTCTCAGTATTGTTCATTGGTCCTGCTTCCAAAAGCGTATACGAATCAAAGCGTTCTTTTTTGAGCGGAAACTGGTTGCTCCTGGCAAATTTATAATCTTCCCGCGTAGTTCTGTACAAAAGCTCCAGCTCACCGCCGCGTTCTCTTATAACAAACTGCTCACCATTGCCATAGTACATCCCCAAAAGATATTTCAGATCCTTTGGGCACTCCCTCGGTTCAACAGCAGCCGCCTGTACCGGCAGGTTCTGCACCAGCAATACGGCACATAAAATCATCGCTCCAAGCAACTTTCTGATCATTTTACAAGCTCCTCACGCACGTCAGCCAATGCATTAAGCCTTGCACGCACTTTATCAATATAGGGTAAATCAAGATCGCAGTAAATAATTTCTTCTTCGCTGCCGCCTTCAGCTATGATTTTCCCCATCGGGTCTACTACCATCGAATGTCCGTAAAACGGCGCTCCTTTGAACTCACCCACACAATTAACGGCAACTATATAATTATGGTTTTCCGCGCCGCGGGCCTGGGCCAGCAAAGTCCAAATATCACCCCTGGAAGACGGCCATTCAGCAGGCACAAAAATTATCTTGGCGCCCTGCAATGAGAGATGTCTATACAATTCAGGGAAACGCAAATCATAGCAAATAGTCGAACCGCAGATAACGCCATTCAGCTCATAGGTATCAAAATTATCCCCCGCAGCAAAAAAACGCTCTTCGTTGAACAAGCCAAAAAGATGTACTTTGCTGTAAGACGCAACAATGCTGCCCTGCTTATCAATAACTACGGTGTTATTATAAATCTTCCCGTCTTTGTGCCGCAAAGGGATCGACCCCGCTACCACAGCGCAATGATGATCGTTAGCGATCTTACGCACTGCAGTGACCGTACTGCCGTCTATGGTTTCCGCTTCTTCCTCAAGATGTCCTAAAGAATAGCCTGTGGTCCAGATCTCCGGCAATATGGCAATGTCGCTGCCCACTGCTGCTTCTTGCAGCAATTCCAGACCATGCGCAATATTTCCCGGTGTATTTTTCTCCGCTATTTCCATTTGGATCAATGCAACTTTCATTTTCTTTCCTCCGGCAATAAGCCCTGCGCCTCTAATCTGCGCACCAGCATTTTTTCTATTTGCCTTGTAATCCTTGTCACCGGGAATTCTTTTCCCTGCAGCGACCGTACCCAAAGCACAGTAAAGCCCATTCGTTTGGCGCCCAGGACATCGGTTAAAAGCTGATCGCCAATAACCATTACTTTCCCCTGCTGCCTGCCAAAGCGTTTGAGCGCTCTTTTAAAGCCCCAGGGCATTGGTTTGGCAGCCCAGCTCACCGCTTCAGCCTGGGCAGCTGCGCTGATTTTTCTCAGTCTTTCCCCGCCGTTATTGGAAAGCAGCACTATCTCAATATCGCTTTTACGCAGCGACTCCAGCCAGTTCAGCACAGATTCCTCCGGCTGCACGGTATCCCGCGGCAGCAAAGTATTATCAACATCTAAAATAACTCTCTCTACCCGTTGTTTTTTCAGCCAGTCAACAGGAATCGCCGCGATACTGTCAAAACGAAAATCCGGGCAAAACATTTTTAGCATAAAACGACTTTCTCCTTCGGAAAGGTCACTTCAAAACGCGTACCAACGCCCTGAGTGCTGAACACCTGGGCCTTAGCTCCGTGCACGCGGATGATTTCTTTAGCAATAGCAAGCCCCAGACCTGTTCCCGGTACATTCCGGCAATGTGATTTATCTACCTTGTAAAATCTTTCCCAGATAAATGGCAGATCCTCTTCCGGGATTCCCGGCCCCTGGTCGGCTACGGAAAGCAAAACACTGCCGTCCTCCTGTCTTACCGCAGTAAAAGCGATCGTTCCATTATCAGGCGAATATTTCAGGGCATTATCCCCCAAAATCATAATAAGCTGTACCAGCTGATCGCCATTACCCACAACGGCAATATTCTCATCGGCATGAATGACCAGCGTTACATGACGCTTCACCGATTTGACCATCAGTTTTTCCGTAACATTACGCACTATTTCCGCTAACGGCAGTGGTTCAATACCTGTCGTCAGTTCGTCACTGGCCTGGAAGCGGCTGATATTCAGAAGCTCTCTGATCATGCGTTCCAGCCTGATCGTTTCTTCATTTATCAAGGCACGGTAACGCTGGATCATTTCCTTATCCGTGATAGTACCGTCACTGATCGCTTCGTTGTAGCCACGAATAATAGTTATAGGTGTCCGCAGCTCATGCGAAACATTGGCTACGAAATCACGGCGGATTTTTTCAGTTCGCTCTGTCTTATCAACAAAAGCACTCAGATCATTACCCAGTGCGTTCAAGGCTCTGCCCAAAGCAGCCACCTCATCTTCGCCATGCACTTCCACCTTCCGCGTATAGTCACCGGAAGCAATAGCGGCGGCACTATCCTTCATGGATATTAATGGCTTGATGATCGAACGTGATAACCGTCTGACCATGAATAAACTTAAAATAAGTGCCAGCACCCCTACGATAGAAGTATAGATATAAATATCGCGCAGGAAACTGTCAAACCCGCTCAGCGGCTCTGCCAGCAAAATAGCGCCATGCGCTCCATCCTGCTTGCCATACGGCACGCCGACCAGCATGACCTGTTCTTTATAATAGGGGTGGAAAATCTGCGATTTTACCGATTTACCACTGTATACATCTTTCAGAATACTGCGGACCTTCGTCGATAAATTACCGCCTTTTATTTCTTTGCCTAAAAGTTCGGTTCCCTCTTTAGAATTATAATTGCGGATCAGTTTATTACCGCCTGCTTCTTCATCAGTATTAACTAAAGAAGCGGCCAAAAGATCATATTTATTATCAAAAAGCCAAATACGCGCACCAACCAGCCTGTCTACCGCGACTATATAGCGGTGCAGCGTGGTCCGATCTGTATCGCGCAGCATAAAATATTCAATGGTCTCAGCCATCTCATTGCCCTTTTGGGCCAGCTCCTGCTCTTTGATCTTAAAAAAATAGTCGGCGATGAGGTAAGAAATACCCGCTGTCACGCCGACTACAATAACTACGATCAAAGCCATGAAGCTGTACATAAGTCGGGTACTTAAAGACTTATTCACTCTTCACCTCAAATTTATAGCCAACACCCCAAATAGTAGTAATATCCCATTTAGAATTTTCAGGAATGTTGAGTTTCTGACGGATACGTTTGATATGCGTATCTACAGTGCGGGTATCGCCATAATAGGAATAACCCCAAATAGTTTCCAACAGCTGGTTACGTGAAAAAGCTTTGCCAGGATTTGTTGCCAGACACCAGAGCAATTCCATTTCCTTAGCTGTAAAAGTCATTTTCTGGCCAAAAGCAATTACCTGATATTCTTCCATATCAATAGTCAGCCCGTCATATTCTACCCGCGAACGGCCTTCCTGTTTTTCCTGAGTTCCTGCACGGCGCAGAACAGCTTTGATCCTGGCAACGACCTCGCGGCTGTTAAAAGGTTTTGTAATATAATCATCCGCCCCAATCTCCAGACCTAAAATGCGATCATCATCTTCATCTTTAGCTGTCAACATAATAATCGGCAGATCAGACATTTTACGAACCTGCTTGCAAACCTCCAAGCCGTCCATAACAGGCATCATGATATCCAAAATGAGAATATCCGGCTTCTCAGATTGTACTTTTAAAATCGCCTCGGCGCCGTCAGCTGCTTCAATAACTTCGAAGCCTTCTTTTTCGCAATACATCTTAAGAATTTCGCGAATATGCTTCTCGTCGTCGGCAATTAAAACTTTTTGAATATCCATACTAATCACCTCATAACTATTCTTGCTTATTATTATACAATAGTTTTCTTTAAAAAGCCTGTTTTTATACTGCTTTCACAAAAATATTACAACTTAAACAGATTTATGACAAGGAAATACATTTTCAGTCTCTTTTTGCTCATAAAAAAAGCAGACAAGAAAGCTTGTCTGCTGAAAGTCCTATCTTTATAAAACGCGGCAGGCTCCGTAATAACGTTCACCCCAATAACCGGTAAACGCATCTGCCACAACCACGCCTGTACTGGTACCAGCATGGATAAATTTACCATCGCCAAGATAAATGCCACAGTGAGAAGCACCGGGTTCGTAGGTAGAAAAGAAAATCAAATCTCCCGGACGTAACTCGCTCATAGAAATCTGACGTCCATAATACAACTGGCTGTCAGCCATACGGGGAATACTGATGCCTGCACGTGCGAAAGCATACTGAGTAAAGCCGGAACAATCAAAGCCATAAGTGCTAGTCCCGCCAAAAACATAAGGCGTACCCAAAACGCTGTATGCCGCACGAATAACGTTACGCACTGCTGCGCTGCGGCCGGAACGGTTTGGAGGCATTTCTTTCTGCATCAGGGCGCGATAAGTATCGTTGCCGATAATCCCGTCAACTTCCAAACTTTTATCTGCCTGGAACTGCTTGACAGCAGCTTCTGTTTCAGGACCAAACTTACCGTCAACATCAGATACTTTATATTGTAGCTCTACCAGACGTTTTTGAATCTCAATGACTTCCTGTCCTTCGTCACCGCGCTCAAAAGACGCTAAAGCAGTTGCAATGTTCATAAAACAAAACAGCATTGTCAATACTACGCATAACAGCTTTTTCTTCAGCAAGCACCGCACATCCTTTCTCAACTGTAAATAATTATAACATAAACTTACAATATTGTAAAACTATCTTACTTTTTCCCGAGATGGCGTCCTACAAGATACAGCGGTCTTTGCTTAACTTCCTCAAAAACCCGTCCGATATACTCTCCCAAAATACCAATGCCTACTAATTGAATACCTCCCAAAAACAATACACTGGCTGTCATGGTTGCCCAACCTGGCACAGCATCGTCAATAACATATTTAACATAAAAAACATGTCCCAGCACCATCAGGCTGCAAAGTCCGCAGAACACACCGCAGTAAAAAGCCCAGCGCAAAGGCAGGTTGGAAAAAGAAGTGATCCCATCCAATGCGAAATGCAGCATTTTACGCAGACTGTATTTTGATTTGCCTGCAAAACGAGGCGGAGCCACAAATTCTATCTTGGCTACCTTAAACCCTAAAGTATTGATAAGCCCTCTGATAAAGCGCGCTCTTTCCCGATACAGGCGAAAAGCCTCTACAGCTTTTTGATCCATAAGCCTGAAATCGCTGCCGCCGGGAGTGATTTCTACCTTAGACATGATATTGATGAGTTTGTAATAAACTGCTGACGAAAAACGTTTCATAAAAGAAACATTTTCTGTGCTTAAGCGAATCGTCTGAACGATTTCATTGCCGTCTTCCCACAGCTGCAATAAGTCCGGCACTAATTCCGGCGGATGCTGCAAATCGCCATCCATTGTAATAACGGCATCGCCCTCAGCATGATCCAACCCGCAGGTCAGCGCCAGCTGATGTCCGTAATTACGGGAAAGCAAATAAGCCTGCACACGCTCGTCCGCACGCGCCAATTCCGACAAAATCACAACGCTGCTGTCTTTGGAACCATCGTCAACAAAAGTAATATCGTATTCGTATGGCAGTGGCGACATAATCTCTGTCAGCCGTTGGTAAAATTCCCTGAGATTGGCCTCTTCATTAAAAACAGGCACTACAAAAGAAATATGTTTCATTGAATTACCCTCACCGTCAATTTAGAATACTTTTATATTATATCACTATTTTGAAATTAATATGAAGTGATTATGTGAATTTTTGGAAAAAAGAAAAGCTGCCCCTAGCAGGCAGCTTGATATCAATGAATACGAGTGCTCAGTAAGCCGAGTTCTGTTCCGCAAAGCGGTGATGATCATTTATCTAGGCCTGCAATTACTCACAGGCTCCAGCGACACAACCCGGAAGGTTCAGCGGGCCGCTTCATCCCTCCCCTATTTGGTCTTGCTCCGAATGGGGTTTACCTAGCCGGCCGGTTACCCGACCGCTGGTGCGCTCTTACCGCACCGTTCCACCCTTACCTGCATAGCAGGCGGTACACATTTCTGTGGCACTGTCCCTGAGGTCACCCTCGCCGGACGTTATCCGGCATTCTGCCCTGTGGAGCTCGGACTTTCCTCGTTGACGCCTCAGCGTCACCGCGATCATCTTTCGCACTCATATCGTTTGTTAATTTAACACATCGAGATTATTTAGTCAAGCTTCATGCAGTAAAAAACGCTGCAGCATCTTATTATATTCCCAGGGATTTTTCCCTTCATTTTTACTGAACTGATTCATGATCGCATCGATTTCATCAGCATAATGAACAATAAAACTTTCTTTCGTCGCACAAGCAACCGGCGAACCTTTTTCCTGCTCGCCATGATGCGACAGCACAATATGCAGCAGCTGCTGCAGTTTAGGGCCTGTTACTTTGGCCTTGGCGGCAGCCTCCTGCACCATCACAGCCGACATAGCCACATGTCCCAGCAGGCGTCCTTCCATCGTATAAGGGAAACCTATATCCGAAGAAATTTCCCTGAGCTTGCCAATATCATGCAGCAGCGCTCCGGCAACGATCAAATCCTTATCGACGCCGCCAATACGCTCTGCCAGTGCCTGCGCGATCCCTGCTACATCGACGGAGTGCTGCAGCAAGCCTCCGATATAGGCATGGTGCAAACGCATTCCCGCAGGATTTATCAAAAACTTGTCGTATAAGCTGCCGCTGAAAATATTCTCAAGCAGCAATCTTATTCCAGGTGTCATTACCCCTTTGATCAGCTTTTGCAGTTTATTTTCATATTCCTGATGGTCAAAATCGCCATTAGGCAGTAAATGCGTGATATCATCTTCCGGCATGATCTCTTCCATACGTTGTAAGACCAGCTGCAGCGTCATATCATTAGAAAATTTATTGATATCGACCATACCGCCAACCATCATTACCCTGGGTCCTTCCATTGACCGCATTTTATCTACAATGCCAGCTTCAAAAACAATAAACGGTATTTTACCGCTGTTATCTTCCAGCAAACCGCGCGCAAATACTCCGCCATTCGACGAATTGCCGATCTTCTGCACACGCAGCAATACAGCCTGACACACTTTTGTGCCTGCCTTAAAATCGCTGATCATATTTGTCACCCTCCTCAAAAGTATACCGTTTACAGGCATTGCAAAATTTTACTTTCCTTCGCTACCAAAACCTGCGTGCGGAAACCACAGGAAGTCAGGCGCAAAGCAATCCTGTCCGCAAGCGTATTTATTACAGGCAATTCTGTACCCTGATGTGTGGCATCGATTATATTCAGACCACTGTAGACCGCCTGCTGGGCGGCATGGTATTTTACATCGCCCGTCACAAAGGTATCTGCCCCTGCGGCCAGTGCCTCGCCAATAAAATCAGCTCCGGCCCCGCCGCATATGGCAACTTTATTTACCATACGCCCGGCATCGCCGACAGTAACTTTTTCCAATTGCAGAACTGCTTTTACTTTCTCTGCAAAATCCTGCAGCGTCATTGCCTCCGGCAAGTTGCCTACTCGTCCTAAGCCAGCCGCGCCGCTGGCAGCAGGGGACAAAACTTCAGTATGCAGCAGGCCCATTTTCTCGGCTAAAACATCATTGACGCCGCCAAGCACGCTATCAAGACTGGTATGAGCACTATAAACGGCAATTTTATTTTCAGCACAATCTAAAAGCAATTTATGCTGCCAGGTTCTATCGGTCATTTTTTTTATGGGGTCAAAAATAACCGGATGATGCGTAACGATCATCTGTACCTTATGCTCCATAGCCTGCTCTACTACTTCCGGCGATACATCTAAAGCTACCATGAGCTTTTTTACCGCACTGCTGCCGCGCCCCACCAATAATCCGACATTATCCCAGGCTTCTGCCAGATCAGGCGGCGCTATGCCATCCATTATTTTAACGATATCATTTACCGTAGCCTCCATCGTCTAATCCCTCCAGTTCCTGCACTAAAGCCTGTATTTCCTGATATTTATCACTTTGTTTTGCGGCCGCACTGCGCTGCATATTCAACAGCATTTTTTGATATTGCCCGCATATTTTAGCCAGATGTTTTTGGAAAAGCGGCGGCCTTTGTTCCAGTAACCGCGGCCCTATTTCATAGGCAACTGTACTAACAGCGGCTTCATGCCCGCGTTTCAGCACTATGATTTCATAAAGATGACGCCCCTCTTCAACCAAGACTTCATCAGCAATGTACCAACCGTGGGCGTTAGCCCAACGTCTTAAAGAAGGCGCGCCGGCCATCGGCTGCAATATCAGCTGACTGGCTGCCCGCGCGGTCTCCACTCCTGCTTCAAGGATTTCGATCATCGTACCGGCACCCATCCCGGCAATTATGATCACATCCGTTTCGCCAGGCCTGATGATAGCCAGGCCGTTTCCCATCCGTACTTCTATTTTATCATTCAGTCCGTACATTGCAACTGTGCTGCGTGCCGCAGCACACGGGCCTTCACAAATATCGCCTGCTACTGCTTTTTTTATCCGACTGCGCTCTGCCAGCCAGGCCGGCAAATACGCATGATCCGTTCCTATATCTGCTATGCTGACGTTCTCAGGGACTAATCTCCCAATCGCTTCCAAACGCGCACCAATATTCATAGAGCCTCCCACATCATTATTTTCTCATACAAATTATAACACATTCCCGGCTGCCGGTTCGTTATTTCTTTGTGAAACCAGAAATGCCGCCTCTTAAAATTTAAAGAGACGGCATTCTTAAATTCTTAGCCTTTAGCAATCAATTCGATCAATTTCAATGTCATCAGGCATGATTTCTCCAACGAAGGCAGCGGCAGAAATTCACAATTTGAATGGAAATTATGGCCGCCGGTAAAATAATTCGGCGTTAAAATTCCCTGCGTAGAAATATACGAACCATCCGTACCGCCCCGCATCGCAATCGTCTTCGGCTTTATTCCCAGTTCTGACATCGCGGTATAAATATAGTCTATACATTTACGGTTTTCATCATTTACAGCATCGGCAATATTCCCATAGGTATCGTTGATATCACAGTTGATAACAGCCTTAGGATACAGCTTTTGGATTTTTTCAACATTTTCCCAAACAGTCTGTTTGCGTGCTTCGTATTTTATTTTGTCATGGTCGCGAATATCCAGATTCACCGTGGCCGTACTTTGATTGCCCTGCATACCCTTGACCCAGATATAACCTTCCTTGCCGTCTGTACATTCCGGGGTCTGCTGCCGGTCAAATAAATTGGCAAAATCAATAGCGGCCAACAGCGGATTGACCATCACCCCTTTGGCTGACATAGGATGCGCGCTGACACCTTTTATTTTTATTACCGCACTGCCGGCATTAAAAGTTTCATACACCACCTCGCCCAACTCACAGCAGTCGATAGTATAGGCGAACGCTACCGGAAATTTACTGAGATCCATTTTTTTAGCTCCGCGCAGACCACATTCTTCATCTGGCACAAAAGCGACATAAATATCGCCGTGCAGTAGTGTCTTATTCTGGGTCAAAGTTTCCAGCGCTACCACGATATTTGCCACAGCCGCCTTATTGTCGGCGCCCAGAACACTGGTACCGTCACTGAAAACAATATCCTGCCCTTTATATTGCAATAATTCAGGATGCTCTGCCTCACGAAGATAGATTCCCTCTTTTGCATTCAGGCAAACATCGCCACCGCTATAAGCCCGCACAACCTGCGGTCTGATGTCAGCCGCCAACTTAACATCAACCGTGTCTAAATGGGCGACAAAACCAACAGCCGGTATTTGTCCGCTGCTGCCGCCAGGCAAATTAGCCGGCAGTTTGCCTGTAAGGACAGAATATTCACTGATCTCAAGATCAACTAAGCCAAGTTCGGTAAGATCTTTCTTTAATAATTCAGCCAGCCTTCTCTGCCCCTCTGTGGAAGGAACTACTGTCTGAGAAGCATCGCTCTGGCTTGTCACCGCGGTATAGCGTAAAAAACGTTCTAATAGACGTGTCTGCATCTGTATTCATCTCCATTCATTATATAACTATAGAAATTATTATAACACAAACCCACCTGACTACACAGACGGGTTTGCAAAACACATTTATTATCATGCACGCGCTACTGCGGCAGCCATTCTGGCAACATACTCCTGCACAGGCCCTGCGGCGGCTGTTCCATATTGCTCAACAAGCTTCACGATAGCGCTGCCAACTATCGCGCCATCACTTAGAGCCGCCATCTTTTCCGCCTGCTCCGGCGTCGCAATGCCAAATCCTACCGCTACAGGGGTATCAGTCACCTCGCGAATCCGGCTGACTATCGCTCCAATGTCCGTAGTGATATTGCTGCGCACACCGGTAACTCCCAGTGAAGAAACAACGTAAATATAACCCATGGCTTCTCTGGCGATCATCTGGATCCTGTCGTCAGAAGTAGGCGCTATCAACGAAATAAGATCGACGCCATACGCCTTACAGCACGCTAGCAGCTCATTTTTTTCTTCATACGGCAGATCAGGCACAATAACGCCGTCGATCCCTGTCTGCCGGCATTTTTCCATAAATTTTTCCGTACCGTAAATAAAAATCGGATTGACGTAAGTCAAGAATACCAGCGGGATCTGCGTAAGCTGCCTCACTTCCGCCAGCATTTCAAACAGCCTGTCCGTAGTCGTGCCTGCGTTTAAAGCCCTCACATTGGCACGCTGGATAACCTCGCCTTCAGCAACAGGATCAGAAAAAGGTATGCCTATTTCAATAATATCCGCCCCTGCCGACGCCATGGCCAAAATCAGTTCTTTGGTAAATGCCAGATCAGGGTCGCCCGCTGTAACAAATGGGATAAAGCATTTCTTTTTATTTTTAAAAGCCTGCGATATTTTACTCATGCAAATCCACCCCCATATATCTGGCGATCGCCGCTACATCCTTATCGCCGCGCCCCGACAAATTAACGACGATGATCTTATCCCTGGCCATTTCAGGCGCCAGCTTCATTGCATAAGCCAGCGCGTGCGCGCTTTCTATCGCCGGAATAATCCCTTCCGTTTTCGACAGATAATTGAAAGCCTGTACCGCCTCATCATCTGTGATCGCTACATAACTGGCCCGCCCTGTATCATGTAAATAGGCATGCTCCGGCCCGATACCCGGATAATCGAGCCCCGCCGAAATCGAATACACCGGCGCGATCTGGCCGTATTTATCCTGCATAAAATAAGATTTCATGCCGTGAAAGATCCCCAGACTGCCGCGATTGATCGTCGCCGCAGTTTCCTCAGTTTCAATGCCGCGTCCGGCAGCTTCGATACCGATCAGCTGCACCTCCGTCTCGGGAATAAAATCATAAAACAGTCCCATAGCATTAGAACCGCCGCCGACACAGGCCATTACTACGTCCGGCAGACGGCCTTCCTGCTCCAGCATCTGCTGCTTGACCTCTCTGCCGATCACACGCTGAAAATCCCGGACTATTTCCGGATAAGGATGCGGCCCCATCACGCTGCCCAGCACATAATAAGTATCATTGACATTGGCAGTCCAGGAACGCAGAGCCTCATTGACAGCATCCTTCAAAGTCATCGTGCCAGTTTCCACAGCCACCACCCTGGCTCCCAACAGCTCCATGCGAAAAACATTCAGCGCCTGCCGCTCCGTATCTTCCCTGCCCATATAAACGACACATTCCATGTCCATCAAAGCCGCCGCGGTCGCTGTCGCCACGCCATGCTGTCCGGCCCCTGTTTCGGCGATCACCCGTTTCTTGCCCATCTTTTTTGCCAGCAGCCCCTGTCCTAACACATTATTGATCTTGTGTGAACCGGTATGATTCAGATCCTCACGTTTTAAATAGATCCTGGCCCCACCCAGATCCCGCGTCATCTTCTCGGCATAATATAATAAAGAAGGCCTGTTGGCGTATTCACGATATAAAGTCTGCAATTCTTCCATAAACTGCGGATCATTTTTATAATGAGCATAAGCGCGTTCCAATTCCAAAACCGCATTCATCAAAGTTTCCGGAATATATTGACCGCCGTGCCTGCCGTATCTTCCTTTAGTCATTTTCTCTGCTTCCTTTCACTGCGTCAATAAACGCACTCATTTTTGCAAAATCTTTCCTGCCCTCGGTTTCCACTCCGCCGCTCACATCGACGGCATATGGCTTCACCGCTAAAACCTCTTTTACATTGTGCGCATCCAGTCCCCCGGCCAGAAAAAAAGGCCGCTGCAGGCTGATGTTTTGTAAAAGCCCCAGATCAAACCGCTGACCGCTGCCGCCATAGGCAGCCTTGGTATAAGTATCGAGCAGCAGATAATCACATTCATAATCCGCCGCGCATTTCAGGCTGGCCGCATTGGCTACCCGCAGCACTTTGATCACCGGCAGCTTTATCCTCCGGCGCAGCTCTCTGCAATACTCAGGACTCTCGTCACCATGCAGCTGCACCACATCGATAGTTCGTTCCGATGCCAACCGCTTGATAAAATCAAGCTCCTCCTGCACAAAAACACCTACGGCCTGAACCCGTAAATCCAGCTCTGCCCGCAGCTTGGCGGCCTGTCCGGCCGACACCTGTCTGGGACTGGCCGCAAAAACAAATCCGGCATATTCCGGCAGCAGCCTATTGGCAAAAGCTATATCTTCTTGACGTTTTAACCCGCATATTTTGACCTTGGTCATTTTAGCTCACCCGCCAGCCGCCGCAGCTCTAAAGTAATATTCTCACTTCTCATCAGCGTTTCGCCGATCAAAACACCGTTCACTCCTGCCTGCTGCAGCTGCCTGACATCTTCCGCAGTCCTGATACCGCTTTCAGAAACAAATATTTTATCACGCGGCACCAACTGCCTCAGCTGCAGACTGTTCTGCAAATCGACACTGAAATCTTTTAAATTGCGGTTATTGACGCCAATGATCTCTGCCCCAGCAGCAAGGGCAGCCTCAACTTCTGCCGCATCATGCGCTTCCACCAAAACCTCCAGGCCTATACTGGCGGCAATAGCCAGAAATTCCCTGATCCTGGCCGTTTCCAGCAATGCGCAAATCAACAGTACGGCATCAGCGCCAATGGTTTTAGCTTCATAAATCTGATACTCGCTGATCGTGAAATCCTTCCGTAACACCGGCACGTGCACTGCGGCGCTGATCGCCTGTAAATATTCATCCCTGCCTAAAAAAAACTGCGGCTCTGTTAAACATGAAATTGCCGCTGCCCCTGCTGCTTCATACTCTCCGGCAATCCTCAGATAATCGAATTCCCGGGCAATGATCCCCTTGGAAGGCGAAGCCTTTTTGACCTCTGTGATAAAATTCATACCTGCTCTTGCCAGACGCGCTTTAAAACCACGCTTGCTTCCAGGTAACCCCTCAGCCTCAGACCTGACGCTGCTTAAGCTTTTGCTTTTCTGCAGCCGCTCTACCCTGAGCTGTGTCGCCGCTGCAATATCATCTAAAATCATCGTCCACCTCAGGCATTGCTCAGCACTATTAGCTGCTGCAATTTTTCTAAAGCCTTACCGTTGTCAATAGTTTCCCTGGCCAGTTCGATACACTCTTTAATAGAACCTTTGCCACCCAAATACAGGCTTAGCCCCGAATTTAAAACTACGGCGTCGCGTTTTGCCCCCTGTTCTTTACCGCTCAAAATATCATAAGTAATACCGGCATTGACCCTGGCGTCACCGCCCACAAGATCACTTTTCCGGCAGGGTGCAAAACCCAGAGCCTGCGGATCAAGGGTGTAAGTAGTGATCTCGCCGCCGTTTATTTCCGCTATCGTATTCGTTGCCGAAACAGTCACCTCATCGATCCCGTCATTGCCATAAACTACGATACCGCGTTTAACGCCCAAATTGGCAAGAACCTTTGCCAAAGGTTCCACCAATTCTTTTTTATAAACGCCTAAAAGCTGCAGGCTGGCAAAAGCAGGGTTCGCTAAAGGGCCGATTATGTTGAAAACAGTGCGGATACCAAGCTCTTTTCGTACCGGTCCGGCAAAACGCATGGAAGCATGATAAGACTGCGCAAACAAAAAACATAGGTCTATCTCCTGCAGCAGTTCCTGATTGCGTTCAGCCGAAAGGTCGATCTTCACGCCCAGTTCCTCCAAAACATCGGCAGCGCCGCTTTTACTGGAAACGCTGCGATTGCCATGCTTGGCTACCGGAACTCCTGCCGCCGCGATCACAAAAGAACTGGTCGTGGAAATATTAAAGGTATTAGCACAATCGCCGCCAGTCCCCACGATATCCAGCACATCCTTGCCCGGATCGATATGCGTGCATTTCTCACGTAAGACTTTGGCACACGCCGTTATTTCTTCAATAGTCTCGCCCTTCATCCGCATCGCCGTAATAAACGCCGCGATCTGCGCATTAGTAGCTGCACCGCTCATGATCTCGCCAAAAGCCCCCACCGTCTCTGCGCCAGTCAGATTCTGTTTGTCAGCCAGTTTATTGATTGCTTCATTGATCATTTTTTTCACTCCTTAATGTATCGCTAAAAAATTTCTTAAAATTTGCAAACCGTCCGGCGTCATAATAGATTCCGGATGGAACTGTACTCCATAAATATCATGATCGCGATGCTTGACCGCCATGATCTCACCATCTGCCGTAGCTGCAAGAACTTCCAGACATTCAGGTTTTGATTTCTTCTCAACTATCAGCGAATGATACCTTGCAGCCGGTATTTCCTGCGGCAGCCCTTTAAACAGTCTGCTGCTGTTATCTATTTTAATCAGACTCTGTTTGCCGTGCACCAGTTCTTTAGCATGTACGATCTTTCCGCCAAACACTTCACCGATCGCCTGATGCCCCAGGCAGACACCTAAAATCGGCAGCTGCCCCTGCAGTTTTTCCAAAATCTCTTCACAGATCCCCGCAGCCTTGGGGAACCCAGGTCCCGGCGACAAAATAATATGGGAAGGCTGCAGCGCCGCTACTGCTTCCACCGTTATCTGATCGTTGCGGTATACCTTGACTTCACTGGTCAGAATCCCTACAAACTGAAATAAATTAAATGTAAAACTGTCATAATTATCAATAATAACTACCATTGCTTTGCTCCTTACCGTTCCTTTGCTGTTTCCTGCAAGGCTTTCAAACAGGCCCCTGCTTTATTAACGGTTTCAGCAAACTCATTATCTATCACAGAATCAGCGACGATCCCGCCGCCAGCCTGCACATAAACTTTACCTTCACGTTTCACCATCGTGCGGATCGTAATACAGATGTCCATGTTCCCGCCAAAATCTATATAGCCTATACCACCGCCATAAATACCCCTGCGCTGCGGTTCCAGCTCGTCAATGATCTGACAGGCCTTGATTTTCGGCGCCCCGCTTAACGTCCCGGCCGGAAAGACTGCCTGCAAGGCATCCAGACAATCTTTGTCTGCTCTCAGCCGGCCAATGACGCGGCTGGTGATATGCATCACATGGGAAAATCTTTTGACTTCCAGATAATCAAGCACCTTAACGCTGCCAAATTCACTGACGCGGCCGATGTCATTTCTGCCTAAGTCCACCAGCATATTATGCTCGGCTATTTCCTTAGCATCTGCCAAAAGCTCTTTTTCCAGGGCCTGATCCAGTTCTTCTGTAACGCCCCGGGGCCTTGTCCCCGCGATCGGCATCGTCGTGATCTCGCGCCCATTGACCTTTATCAGTGTTTCCGGTGAACTCCCTGCTATCTCCACATCATCGTTTTTCATCAGCACCATATACTGTGACGGATTCGTTGTCCGCAGGATGCGGTAAGCATTGAAAAGATCCTGATCATAATCTGCCGTAAATTTCTGTGAATACACGATCTGAAAAGCATCGCCATTTCTGATGTGTTCCTTGCATTTCTGCACATTCTCCGCATATAACTCCTTACTCTGGTTAGATTTTACTGCGCCAAGTCTGGCCGCCGTCAACGGCTTCTGCTCCACCGTCCTGGTCAGCAGCGTTTCGATCGCCGCAATTTCCCGTTCTGCTTTTGCATAATTCACTTCGATATTATCAGTACGTACATTGACGATAATAAAAATTTTCTGCTTTAAATGGTCAAAAGCGACCAGTTTATCAAACAGCATCAAATCAAAATCCGGGAAAGCTGTAGCCTTGGCCGGATCAAAATGCAGGCTTGGTTCACAATATTGAATAAAGTCATAACCAAAATAACCTACAAACCCTCCTGTCAAAGGCGGTATCCCTTCGATTTTCGGCACCTTATATTCTGCCAGCACTTCTTTGATACAGCTGACAGGATCATCTGCCTTAAATCTAACTTTAGCGCTGTTGATCACTTCTACAACTTTATCCTTTGACCTTAGCTTAACGATCGGATCATACCCGATAAAAGAATAACGACCCCAGCGCTCACCGCCCTCCAGACTTTCCAGCAGAAAATAATCGTTGCTGCTGTTTTTGACTGTCGATAAAAACGCCAGCGGCGTTGTCATATCAGCCAGACATTCTTTAGCGACCGGAACTGCGGTATAATCCTTTTGATAGGCTTTAACTTCTTCCAGCGTAAGATTAAGCACTGTGTTCACTCCTTCATCGTCAAAATATAAATAAAAAAGCCTGTCCTTGATATAACAAGGACAGGCTGAAAAAACATCTACCTGCGGTACCACCTTGATTCACGAAAACAAATCGTGCACTTGAAGCAGAGTGCCAACACACCCCTCGCCCCTAACGCAGGCGTTGCGTTGCAGAGTACTCTCGGCAGGCCGATTTGACTGCACCCTCAGCGGTCCATTTATCGAACTGCATTTCTATCCGGCTCCCAGCCCCCCGGACTCTCTGTAAGCGCATCTTTCGACTTGATCTCCGCCTCTACGGTTTTGTGGTCGTTATTTAATTGCTGTAAGTTTAACACCATGTTCAACAGGCGTCAACAAGTTTTTTTTAATTTCCTGAAAAACTTTTGGAACAGGCTAATTCTGTCAACCAGTTTACACTTTTCATAAATTTACAGAAAATTTCCGTTATTTTCAATATTTATGCACGATCACTCTTCGTTGCTCAAAATGATCCTGCTTACATCGCCGTCACTGTTAAGATAAAAATCCAGCTTTTTACCAACTTTACTTTCCTGCGGGAAGTCATAACCATACATCATCACGGCGCCTTCCTTATCATCTTTCAGATAAACGACTCTGCCCGGAAGCCCGTACTGGCCTATGACCCGGGCACCGCTGTCCCCTGCGCCAATGCCGCGCATCGTATAAATTACAGGCGAAGCTGTGGTAAGCTCCACGATTTTTTTACTGCTCCGCTTGACCTTGACCCGCAGCTGCTGAAAATCATAGATCTGCTTACTGCCATCTTTGCTTTCCTTTTTTACCTTGCCAAGCGTCTTTGCTGCAGCGCTGTCAAAGAGCTGCCCTAACTGCCAGTCACCCAAAGAATTATCTTCGTCGATCAGTTCTTCAGCTTCAGGCTTTGCCAGGTAATCGGCAAAAATGTAACCGCTTTTGCCATTCCAGTCAACTTTTTGCCATTCACCGCTTTTACCGCCATTCAGACGAAAAAGCGAATGCCGCGGCAGGCATGCTAAAACAGCGGCAGTCGTTGAAGGACCGGAACGAAAATTCACATCATCATCAGCTAAAACTGCAAACTCTCCTTTTTTATGATCTGCAATTTTTTGTGTTGTATAATAAGCTTCGCTTTTTGCTGCCCAGGCGAGGTCTGTCTGCAGGAGCAAACCCGTCCCCATGATGATCCCTAGCGCAGCAGCAGCTATTTTATGTATCAGCATTGCATTACTTCCTCCTTCATGCTTCTTACGCTTTATTATATGCTAAAGTCTTTACGAATACAAACTTAGAAGATTGAAATAAATGTAAAAACCTGCCTTTTGAGGCAGGTTTTTACATTTATTTCTGCATTAATTATTTTATATACTGGGTATCCAAACGTGCCAGCGTACCATTTAACTCCATCTCTTCCATCCACATATTCACATAGTTAAGAAAAATCTGATCGCCCTGCTGCATCAATATGCCAAAGTTATTTTTCGTAAACGGTTCATCGATCAGCGGCGCCGCCAGCTTTGCATTATCACGTACATAACGGCGGGCTTCCATTGTTTCAGTGATCATAATATCTGCTTTGCCCTCTGCAATCAAGCCGGGAATTTCAGCATTTTGCTGATGTACGATCAGCGTGCAGTCAGGAAGATTCGCCAGGGCAAATTTTTCATTGGTACCGCCCGGATTGACCATCACGCGCACATTTTTCTTATTCATATCGGCCAGCGTTTTAAACTTTTCAGCATCGCCTTTACGGCACAAAATGGTTTTGCCAAACACAAGATAACCTTTACTCTGCGCCATCTTTTGTTCTCTGGCCAAAGTACGGGTAATACCGCACATCGCGATATCAAATTTGCCGGCTATAGTATCAGCCGTCAAAGTGCTCCACGTTGTTGGTACAAATTTTACCTGCACTCCCAATGACTGCGCTAAAAGCCCGCTTGCTTCCACATCAAACCCTTCATATTTGCCTGTCTCCTGGTTTAAGTAACTCATCGGCTTATAATCGCCTGTAGTACCAACCAAAAGGTAGCCCCTGCTTTGGATCTCGTCCAGTTTTGACGCTTCCGCATGAGGGAACAACCCGCCAAGTCCAAGCATCGTTACTGCTACAAGGGTCATCATCACAACTTTCTTTACACTTACCATACTACCATCCTCCATTTCAAAGATTATTACTCCTTTATTGTAACTATAAAAAAGCGTTTTGTCTATGCCACATTTTTTTCATTTGTTTTCAGGACGCCTTTCTGCTATCATAGTACTTACAATCTCATCTGTACATCTGGAAGAAAGTATGGTAGGTACTGCTTATGAAAAAATATCTTTGGCTGATCGCGCTGATTTTTTTAGGCATCGGCATCTGGCAACAACAATATCTCAGCGTGCTTCGCAAAGCAGCTATGATCTGTCTGGAGTGTATCGGCATTGGCTAAACGAACTGTTATTCAATTTCTTACAGCTTTTCTTTATAACGGCAATCTTCCAGGTTTTCTTAACGGGCGTATCTGGCAGGGCCCCAGCAAAAGCATCTGTGTCCCCGGGCTCAATTGCTATTCGTGTCCCGGCGCTTTAGGCGCCTGCCCTCTTGGAGCCTTACAAAGCTCTTTATCCGGAGTTGTTCTCCGCTTTCCTTTTTATGTTTTGGGACTTATGATCCTTTTTGGCCTGCTGCTGGGACGAGTTATCTGCGGCTGGCTTTGCCCCTTTGGTCTCATTCAAGAACTGCTTTATAAGATCCCGTCACCCAAGCTTGTCAAAAATAACGCTACACGCACTCTGACCAAGCTAAAATATATCATCGGACTGCTTTTTGTTATTATTTTGCCATTGGTATTTTTCTATGCTGTCGGCGTTGGCGCTCCTGCATTCTGTAAATATATCTGCCCTGCCGGTACCCTGGAAGCAGCAGTACCGCTTTTAAGCACCAATCCCTTCCTTAAACAGAATCTGGGGCTGCTTTTTAACTGGAAATTGTTTTTACTGATCGTCACTATTATTGCCAGTATTGTTATTTATCGTCCCTTCTGCCGTTTTATCTGCCCTTTGGGGGCATTTTACAGCTTGTTCAACAAGCTGTCTTATTTTGGCATTCAGGTGGACGCAGCCAAATGTATAGGCTGTGACGCCTGTATCCATAAATGCAAAATGGACTGCGTCAAAGTCGGCGACCGGGAGTGTATCAACTGCGGCGAATGTATCGATACCTGCCCTACGGGCGCGATTTCTCTTGGGCGCAAAGTAAAAGCAGCAGACGCTGATGTTGCCGGAGCAACAAATAATTAACTTTTGTAACCATTTATAAAAATAGTATAACAAACGTTCCGTCTTTAGATTTTGTTATACTAAAATAAAGTTTATTACACTATTCTAAAATTTTGCAAAGCGAGGTACTGTTATGAGCACACTCAAAAAAGTTATCTTAGGCGTAGCTTTACTTACTGCCGTCGCTGTCAGCGGCATACATTTTTTTGACCTTCCGCATGTTGCTAAAGCCGAAACCACTGCAGCCCCGTCTTTCACTGTAACTGATATGAACGGCCAGCCTGTTTCCCTGGCCTCTTTAAAAGGCAAACCTGTTTTCCTTAATTTTTGGGCTACCTGGTGTCCGCCCTGTGTTGGTGAAATGCCTGATATCCAAAGAGCATATGCAAAATATGGTGATAAGATCCATTTCGTTATCGTCAATATCGACGGCACAAAGCCTGACGTAACTTCCTTTATGGAAAATCATGCGTTCAGTTTCCCCGTTGTCCTCGATACAAACGGTTCTGCTGCTTCCGCCTATGCAGTTCAGGCCATACCAACCAGCTATATTATTGATGCTGATGGTAATATTATCGATAGCCATGTAGGCGCATTAAGCGCTGACGATATGGAAAGCTTCGTTACTTCTGCTTTCTGACCTTTAAACCCAAATAAAAAAACGACTGCAAAGCAGTCGTTTTTTTATTTGTTTTATTACATTTTATTCATACAAACCTAAAGTTTTCTCAGAAATATTAATCATGATATTTTTAGTCTGGCTGTAATGCTCCAGCATTACCTTATGGGTTTCACGCCCGATACCGGATTGCTTATAGCCGCCAAAAGGAGCACCGGCAGGAATGGCATTATAAGTATTGACCCACATTCTTCCGGTCTGTACAGCTTTGGCCACACGCAAAGCACGATTGATGTCCTGTGTCCAGACCGCGCCGCCTAAGCCGTAAACGCTTTCGTTTGCCATCCGGATGACGTCTGCTTCATCTTTAAATTTGATAACTACGGCAACAGGCCCAAAAATTTCTTCCTGCGCTACACGCATATTATTAGTGACATCGGTGATCAGCGTCGGAGCCACAAAATTGCCTTTCTCCAAACCATTTTCTGTCAGCTTATAACCACCGCAGGCAATCGTAGCTCCTTCCTTTTTAGCAATATCGATATAACCCAGAATCTTTCTGACCTGATTCGCATCGATCTGCGAGCCCATTTGTACGCCTTTATCAAGCGGCAGCCCTACTTTTACCTTTTGGAACCGTTCGACAGCAGCTGCTACAAACTTATCATAAATCGATTCATGTACAAAGACACGGGAACCTGCGCAGCAGACCTGACCCTGATTGAAGAGAATACCCAGCAGTAAGCCTTCCATCGCCAGATCCCAGTTGCAGTCCGGGAAGAATATGTTAGCCGATTTCCCACCCAGCTCCAGAGTCGCAGGGATCAGTTTTTCAGCAGCAGCCTCGGCAACAGACCGTCCAACTTCAGTTGAGCCTGTAAAAGCAAGCTTGGCAAAACCAGGATGTTCAAGAATATCGTTACCTGATTTTGAACCTTTGCCGGTAATAATATTCAAAACACCTTTCGGCAGCACGCCTTCAAGTAATCTGGCCAGCTCCAGGATACTGAGCGAAGTCTGGCTGGATGGCTTGATAACGATAGTATCGCCTGCCGCCAGCGCAGGAGCCAGCTTCCAGGCCGCCATCAAAAACGGGAAATTCCAGGGAATGATCTGTCCAACAACACCAAGAGGCTCATGCAAAACCAGACTCATAGTATTGTTATCCAGCATGGTCGCAGTGCCTTCCTGCGTTCTGATCGCTGCCGCAAAATAACGGAAATGATCTGCCGACATCGGAATATCGATCCCAGAAGTCTCACGCAATGGTTTACCATTATCCATAGATTCAACTTTTGCCAGATGCGCGGCATTGGCATCAATAATATCTGCTATTTTATTCAAGATCTCGGCTCTTTGCTGCGCAGTAGTATCTTTCCAGGTCTCAAAGGCCTTCTGAGCTGCTTTTACGGCTGCGTCGACGTCTTCTTTGGTTGCTTCTGCGCATACGGCCAGATGTTCTCCCGTTGCAGGATCGGTAGAATTAAAAGTTGCCCCGTCAGAAGCAGGACGCCATTCGCCATTGATATATAGACCATATTCTTTCAATAAATTTTCTTGCATCATTTACACTTCCTTTATTGTTTTTTCGTTGTCGACAGCGGGATTGCAGCCGGCTCTTATATATATGATTATAGTGAATTTCCGGCATATGTCAACAAAGTTTTATGTAACATCTACTACATTTTGTTGTTTTCTAATTTATTTAACCATATATTTTGTATTTTAAAGCATATGTCATTTATCCTGATAAACTAAAACGCGGTTTTAAAAACCGCGTTTTATAATGTCTTCCCCAAATTTAGCTTTTAATTTATCAACCGCCTGATTCCGTTTCCCCAAGCGCTCATCCTCAACAAAATTCAGAACAGGCACTGCGCCCGTCGGTTCCAAATGCGCAACGCTGACGCCCAATAATCTTACACCTTCAGTCCATTTTACAGACTGCATCAACTTCTGCGCCAACTCAAAAATTTCTTCGTCATAAGCCACAGGGCCTTCGGCTGTGATACTGCGGGTAATGATCTTGAACGATGCAAACTTCACCTTTAAAGTTACGGTATAACCGACAAAACCGCTGCGCCGCAGCCGCCAGCCGACCCGTCCGCACAGATCAAGGACTGCGTGACGCCGCTCCTCTTCCGTATGCAGATCATGTTCAAAAGTACATTCCTTCCCGATAGATTTAGCAGTATAATCATTAACGACCGGTCTGTCATCCAAACCATGTGCCAGCTGCTTCACCACAGCCGCATTACTGCCCAGCGCTTTCTGCAAAATATGTACATCTGCATCCGCTATCTGCCCGACCGTTGCTATGCCAAACTGCAGCAAACTCTTCTCAGCACTGCGCCCGATCCCAAAAATACGCCGCACCGGCAAAGGCCTCAAAATAGCCTCGGCCTCCTCCGCCCTTATCACCACTAAACCGTCCGGCTTTTGCATATCGGAAGCCAGCTTGGCTAAAAATTTATTGGGAGCAATCCCCACGGAAGCTGTTAAGCCTGTTTTTTCTTTGATCGCTTTCTTGACCTGCAGCCCGATATCACGCTCACAACCAGCCAGTAGTTCCATTCCCGAAATATCCAGAAATGCTTCATCCACTGAAAGCTGCTCAACCAATGGTGAAAAGCTGTCAAAAACAGCCATTATCTGCCGTGATACTTCCTGATACCGTTTCATCCTTCCCGGTAAGAAAACGGCCTGCGGACACAGCCGCCTGGCTTCTACCATTGGCATTGCCGAATGCACACCGTATACCCGTGCCTCATAAGAACAGGTAGATACCACACCGCGATCCGACTGTCCCCCGACAATTACCGGCAGGCCCAGCAGTTTGGGATTATCAAATTGTTCGACAGATGCAAAAAACGCATCCATATCCACATGCATGATCCAGCGGCGCATAACGATCCTCTCAATACAACAGTAAAAAATATACAGACGGTACTAACAAAAACATCCCTATCGCATTATAATACAAAAACAGCAGCAAATAATGCCTGACCTGGGAGGGATAGGCCTCCGCAAACAGTTTATAAGATATCACACTGGCCATAGAAGCGATCAGTGTTCCCAACCCGCCGATATTGACCCCCAGCAGTAATGCTTCCTTCTGTTGCGTAAACGCGGCCAGCAGCATTGCTGCCGGCACATTACTGATAAACTGGCTGGCAGCGATACCTGAAAAATACGTCCCGGCAGCACTTCCTAAAAAACTGTCCCTGATAATATTTAAAAAATCAAATTGCGTCAAATTGCCAATAAAAATAAAAAAACCGCCAAAGGTAATCAAAAGCGAATAATCTATCTGCCTGAACAAGCCGCGATCCAGCACCAACACCGCCGTTACCGTTATTGCCAGCAGCAGCCAGTGATCGAACCAGTGAAATACCGCAGCCACACACAGTAAAAACAGCAGCGCTAAAACGCCCAGATCCCAGCCCCGTTCTACCTTTACCGCAGCCAGATCCACTTTCAGCGCCCTGTCCTGCTGACGCAGCAAAAGCACAGCCAGCATACATCCGGCTAAACAGGTCGGCAGCAAAGTGACCTTAAAAAAAGTAATGATCTCAAAATTATAACGGGCGTATAAAAACAAATTCTGTGGATTTCCCATCGGGGTCAGCATACTGCCAAGATTGGCCGCTAATGTCTGCCAGATAATGATCTTCCCGACATCGAGCCCGGCTTCTCTGCCAATGATCAAAGTCAGCGGCACAAAAGTTATCAAAGCCACATCGTTCGTTGCAAGCATGGAACTGACAAAAGTTACCAGCAGCAGTACAGCCGTTATCTGACGCAGCGAAACACATTTCTGCAAAAGCCGGACAGCACAGTGATCAAGTATGCGCCGCTTTTTCAACCCGCCCACGATCAACATCAGACAATATAATAAAACTAAAACATGCCAGTCGATATACTCTGCTTTAGGGATCGCCGCCAGCGAAGAAACTGCCGCTAACAGACAGGCGGCCACTAATATCCCCTCGCGCCTGACAAAGCTCTTTGAAAACTCCCAGATTTCTTTTGTATCCAAATTTTTCACCATACCTTCGATATGATAAAATTATAGCATAAACACACGTTTTTGAAAATCTCTTTAAAAGCTGCTTTATTGACATAAGCCAATAATGACGTTATGATATTCACAGTAACCAACTCCTTCAGGAAAGGAGGTTTCTGCTATGTCGAGACCTGTTAAATGGCGTAAGATCTGCTGTATGCCGCTCAATAAAACCTTTGCTCCCTCTGGCAGCAAGCCGCAGGGAAAAATAACCATGACGATCGATGAATATGAAACGATCCGGCTTATGGATCTGGAAAACTGTACGCAGGAAACCTGCGCTATGGCTATGAACGTAGCCAGAACTACCGTTCAAAAAATCTATGAAGAAGCACGTCGTAAATTAGCAGACGCTCTAATCAACGGCAGAGAATTATCCATTGAAGGCGGTGAATTCCGCCTTTGCGACGGACACAACCAAAACTGTGTCCGCGCGACCTGCCGTCGCCAGCAGCTCAAAGAGCTGCTGCAAAAAAAACAATAATCAACCGGAGGCGTATCCAATGTCCGAACAAGTTCGTCAATGCTCTGATGCCGGCTGTGACAAAACATCCTGTGAAAATTGCAGCCAGGCTAATGCAGCGCCCGATTTTTCCGCACCGCTTCACGAAATGAGTACTGTAAAAAAAGTTATCGGTATTGTCAGCGGCAAGGGCGGCGTCGGCAAATCTGTCGTCACAGCGCTTTTAGCTGCTGCCATGCAGAAAGCCGGCCAAAAAACTGCTGTTTTAGACGCAGACATCACCGGCCCGTCTATTCCTAAAGCTTTTGGCCTGCATGGCAAAGCCAATGCCACAGAAATCGGTCTGCTGCCTCTGCAGACAGCAAGTGGTATAGAAATCATCTCTACCAATCTGTTGTTAAATAATGAAACAGATCCTGTCGTTTGGCGCGGGCCGATCATTGCCGGTACCGTCAAACAATTCTGGAGCGACGTGATCTGGACAGACATCGACTATATGTTCATCGACATGCCGCCAGGTACAGGCGATGTTCCGCTGACAGTCTTCCAGTCACTGCCTGTCGACGGCATTATCATCGTTACCTCGCCGCAGGAACTGGTTTCCATGATCGTGGGCAAAGCAGTGAAAATGGCGTCTATGATGCAGATCCCTATTTTAGGACTGATCGAAAATTATTCCTACTTCAAATGCCCTGATAACGGCAAAGAATATCAGGTTTTTGGTCCCAGTCATCTGCAGGCTGCCGCTGCTGATTATGGTCTTGAAATCCTGGCCAGGCTGCCGATAGACCCCGCTTTAGCAGCTGCCTGTGATTCCGGTAATATTGAACATTATCAGACAGATACCCTGAACGACGTAATCGAGCTCTTAAAAAATATGGAATAAACAAAAACTGGCATCAGAATCTGATGCCAGTTTTCTGTCATTCGTATTTTTGTATAAGCTCCAAAGCTTCTGCTTCGCTGATATCTATCAATTCTCCCCGCAGATCAAAAAATTCTTTGAAATAGTCTGAATCGACATTATCAAAATAACGCCAGCACTGCTCTTTACGGCGCCATAGTTCAAATCCTTCTCTGTCTTCATATTTTCTGATCAGCAATAGGCAGCGGCCCGTACTGGTTGTTATTTTTTGATAAATCATCTTACTGCCCCTCTTAAAAACTTTATTTGCTCTCTTTATATAAACATTATAGCACAGCAGTACCCCCCCACAAGACATTTCTACTTTGGCGCAGCCGTTCTTTTACCGTTTTTGCAGTTCAGTTTGATATGTACCTCTGCTACAACGTTAAAATTTCACTCCTGCTATGTCCAAATATTGACAACCAGCCTGCTTTGTCTTAAAGTAAAACCAACAATAGCTATTTATTAGGAGAAATTTATGCGCACATGGAAGAATGGATTTTTTCTGCCGTTTTTATTAATTTTCATCTGGTACGTCATAAGTGAACTGCAGCTGTTCAGCCCTTATCTGCTGCCCAGTCCGGCTGTCACTGCCGCAACAGCAACTGACCTCATTCACAGCGGCCTGCTCTGGCAGCATTTGCTGATCAGCCTGCAAAGGGTAGCCGGCGGTTTTCTCTGTTCAGTCGTCATCGCTTTACCTCTGGGCATCCTCTGCGGCCGCAGCAATACTTTTCAGACTTATTGCTGGCCTGTACTGGAATTTCTGCGTCATGTTCCGCCCCTGGCCGCAATACCATTAATAATCCTCTGGTTTGGCATTGATGAAGGCTCCAAATTAGTTATCATCTTTCTGGCCTCCTTTTTTCCCCTTTTTCTCAATACTTACAGCGGCGTCAAAAACTGCGACCGTAAATTACTCGAAGTTGGCCGTTCGCTGCATTTCACAGCCTGGCAGCAGGCCAGGCTCATCCAGCTGCCAGCTGCGCTTCCTGCCATCGCCGTAGGGCTGCAGCTCTCGCTGGGTTACAGCTGGCGGGCTCTCATCGGCGCCGAACTAATAGCCGCCTCCTCCGGTATCGGCTATATGATTCTGGACGCAGAACAAATGTCACGCCCGGATGTTGTCTTAGTAGGCCTGTTTGCTATCGGCATCGTCGGCAGTCTGATCGACTGGCTGTTTTTGACACTGACTGATAAAATGCTGCCCTGGAATACAGAAACAGGAGATAATTATGCTGCTTAAAACTACCGGGCTCACTAAAACTTATACAACTTCCGGTCACCTTATCACAGCGCTTGATGCCGTTGATCTGTCATTCTCGGAAAACAGCTTTACCTGCATCGTCGGTAAAAGCGGCTGCGGCAAAACAACTCTGCTGCGTCTGCTGGCAGGTTTGGAACCTGCCGCTGCAGGAACGATAACTTACGGCAACGCAACTAAAATCGGTTTTGTTTTTCAGGAACCGCGGCTGATGCCCTGGCTGACCGTCGCCGACAATATCGCCTTCGCCGCCCGCAATGACACCAGCCTGCCCAAGGCTCCGTCAGAAGAACTTCTGGAGCTTTTGGGACTTAAAGAATTCCGTCTTGCTTATCCTGCGCAGCTTTCCGGAGGTATGGCCCAGCGTGCCGCCTTAGGACGTACACTGTTTCAAAATCCCGATCTTATTTTAATGGATGAACCTTTCAGCGCTTTAGATTATTTTACGCGCCGCAGTCTTCAGCAAATGCTTTTGGAATTATTTCACAGGCAGAAAAAAAGTATTATCTTTGTCACCCACGATGTAGAAGAGGCTCTGCTTTTAGGACAGCGCATTTTAGTCATGCAGGAAGGCAGCATCAAAAGCGACCGGACCGTTGATATGGCCTATCCGCGCCAACCTGCTTCCCTACCGTTTCAGCAGCTAAGGCTGCAGATATTGAACGCCATAGAAAACTGATCAGATAAGGTGGTAATAACAATGCTTCACAGTAAAATCATCAAAAAAATAACGGCCGGCTGCTGCCTGGCCGCCCTCATTCTAACTCTTTCCGGCTGCAGCAGCAGTAAATCAACTGCTCCTGCAGCTCAGCCGCCCGGTGAACTTAAAATCACCTACGTCAAATCACCGCTGAATATACCTTCGATCATTGACAAAAACCTGCAAACAGTCAGTAAAGAATTTGCCAAAACCAATATCAAAGTTGCTTATCCTGAAATCAATTCCGGCGCCAAACAAACCGAAGCCCTGGCCGCCGGCAGTCTTGATATCTGCAGCGCTCTCGGCGGGACCTCTGCTATTTTGGCAGCCTCAAACGGCGTCGATCTGAAAATAGTCGGCATCTACAGCCGTGCTCCCAAAGCCTTCAATATCATGGCCAAAGACCCAGCCATCAAAACAGCCGCCGACCTGGCAGGGAAAAAAGTTGCCGGTCCTAAAGGCACGATCCTGCATCAGATCCTCATCGCTGCCCTGGCTAAAGAAAAGCTGCAGCCTGAGGCTGTTGAGCTGCTGTCCATGGATATCCCTCCCTCTGTCACCGCCATGCTGAACGGCAACGTTGACGCCGCCCTCGTTGCTGGTTCAGATGTCCTGCGTGCCCAAAAAGCAGGCGCGCATATCATAACCAGCGGTGAAGGCCTGGTTGACGCTACGATCGTTATTGCCGCCCGCGGTGAGCTGGTCAAAAACAACCCTGATATTATTAAACGCTATCTGTCCGCGCATCGGGAAAATATCGCCTATATGAACCGGGAACAGGCAAAGGCCTATGAATTTACTGCTCAGGCCACCGGGCTTGCCCCTGAAGACGTAGCTGTCATGGCTCCCTGGTACGACTTCGCCCCGGAAATAAAAACAGCTGATATCAAAGATTTGAACGAGACGCAGGACTTTCTTTTAGCGACCGGACTGCAAAAAAACAAAATCGATCTGACGCCTTATCTTGTTCAACTTTAAAATAACAGGCAGTTCCTAACGAACTGCCTGTTATTATGCAAAAGCTCCGACAGCAATAGCTGTCGGAGCTTTTATATTTACTTCAGACATTCCCGTTCCACCATCCGGTCTAAAATCTCACCGGCCTTAAAAATAATCAGATTACATTTGATTTCATCGTTCCGGTATTTTGCCTTCAGCGCGGCACAGTCTATTGCGCCCATTTCTTTAGTAAAGGTTTCAATAAATTCCTTTTCCAGTGCTTTGATACGGCCGCTTTCATGCCCGTTGCGTTTTACATACAGACTGCTCAGCACCATAACGCCACCGGTTATGACACCACAGCTGCTCTCAACGCCCATCCCGCCGCCAAACCCGGCAGCAAGCTTTAAAGCTTCAGCTGGCAGCTTCATATCATAAGCCCAGTTAGCACCATAAAGGATCTTTTCGGCACAATTCAAATCCATAGCGCTGCCAAAACCATCCTGCAACAACTTCAATAACATTTCGACCCCTCCAAACACATCTTATAAATTTACTTCAACGACACTGCCTGACATCCTTGTCGCCGGCAGGTCGATCAAGCGCTGGTTATCAGAACCACGAAACGGCAGATCAAGATTGCGCTGCGCCAAAATAAACGGACCGTCAACCAAAACGTCTATTAACTGCAACACAGGCTGCTCTTTTACCTCGTCATACAAATAACCTGTATAACACCAAACTGTGAGCTGCGGTCTTTCTCTGCGCACTATCTCCAGAAAATCCACAATCTCTTCTGCCTGCGCCAGCGGATCACCGCCGCTTAAAGTAATGCCCCGATGCAGCGGCGTCAGCCTGGCGAAAACTTCGTCCGCTAACTGCCGCGGCGTATACGCCGTCCCGCCCTCAAATGGCAGCAGATCAGGATTATGGCAGCCTTCGCAATGCCGTGGGCAGCCCTGGAAAAAAATCACAGAACGGATCCCGGGCCCATCCACGATCGACTCTTCTAAAACAGCGGCAACTTTGAGCATAACAAACGCCCCCTATTCAGTACAGCAGGTTTCACGACGGTATTTTTGAGTCAGCGTCTTTTCACAGACAGGGCAATAATCACTGTCGATAATGCCGGTATAGCCGCATTCCTCGCAATAATCAATCGGGAAATTGATGCCGACATAACCGCAGTCACAAGCCAGCATATGCCGCAGCACATCCTCTACCGCGCCAAGATTGTGTACCGGCGAAGATGCAAATTCCACATAACTGATATGCCCGCCATTAGTAAATTTATGGTATGCGCCCTCTAAACGCATTTTTTCAAAAGCGCTGATCGGATATGATACCGGCACATGGAACGAATTAGTGTAATAAGCCTTATCAGTAACGCCGGGAATAATGCCGTATTCCTTCCTGTCCATACGGATAAACCGGCCTGACAAACCCTCGGCAGGCGTAGCAATAAAGCTGTAGTTCAAATCATATTTATCACTCATAGCGTCCACTTTTTCACGCATATGGCCGATGATCTCTTCACCCAGCTTCTGCGCTTCTTCGCTTTGGGCATGATTACAGCCCAGCAGTGCGGTCAGCGTTTCAGCCAACCCGATAAAACCAACGCCAAGAGTACCATGTTTGATCGCTTCTTCGATCCTGTCATCATTAGCCAGCTTGTCACTGTCCAAATACAAGCCCTGCCCCATTAAAAACGGCAGATCGCGGACCTTAAGGTTAGCCTGTACTTTATAGCGGTGATAGAGCTGCTCACGCACCAGATCAAGCAAATCGTCCAGCAGATGATAGAAAGTATCGATACTGCGCTCAGACTTGATCGCCAGACGCGGTAAATTGATCGTAGTAAAGGACAGATTCCCGCGCCCCTCTGTAATTTCAGGCCCGCGGCGGTTCGCAATAACACGCGTACGACAGCCCATATAGGCTACATCGCCGCCGTACGGCTTATTAAAGCTGGTATCCATAAAACTGAACGTCGGATTCAAACGCCGAGCAGCCACGGAAATAGCCAGCTGGAACAAATCATAGTTAGGATCGCCCTTATCAAGGTTCACCCCGCGTTTAACACGGAAAATAACATTCGGGAAAATAGGATTCTCGCCACGCCCCAAGCCTCTGCCATAAGCTTTCAGCAAATTACGGGTCACCTTGCGTCCATTTTCAGAAGTATCCAGACCCAGATTCAAACTCGAAAACGGCACCTGCGCACCTGCGCGGGAATGCATACTGTTCAAATTATAAACAAGCGCTTCCATCGCCTGGAACACTTCTTCCTCAGAAGCGCCTTCCATAAACGGAGCCATGTCCGTATCAAAATAGCCAAACGACTGGCCGCCGAACATATCATTCTGCGAGCTTTGCAGAATGATCGCCGCCAGGGCAGTCGCAGAACCTGGACGTCTGGGCGGACGGATAAAACCATGTCCGTTATTGAACCCTTTAGCCAGCAAACGGCCTAACGGGATATTAAGACAATTTAAAGTCTTGCCATAAAAATCAAGATCATGGATATGGATATCGCCGCGTTTATGCGCCGCAGCCATCTCTTCGGGGATCAAACGGTTCAGATAAAACTCCCGGCTGGCTGCCGAGGCGATCTGCAGCATTTTTGCAGAAGGAGAATTAGAAATATTAGCGTTATCACGATCGGTTTCCTTCAAAATCTCCGCCACAGTATCCATCAGTTCACTGCGCGAACTGCGCATGCCTGTTCTTCTGGCCCTGTACAGGATATATGATTTAGCTGTACGGGCATGCCCGCTTTCAATCAAAACCTTTTCCACCATATCCTGTATATGCTCAACATCTATAGTCTGCCTGTTCTCATTCTTGAGAGCCTTTAAAACACTCAGGGTCAGCTCCATTGCCAGCTGCCTGTCAGCGCCGCCTACGGATTTCGCCGCCTCAAAAATAGCATCGGTAATCTTGGTTTCATCAAACTCTACAACCCTGCCGTCACGTTTCCGGATCATCATTCCTTATCACTCCGATCAACACTTTCATTGTTTTTCATAATACGCTGTAATTCCTGCATAAAATTATTGACGTCAGCAAACTGTCTATAAACAGAAGCAAACCGCACATAAGCGATCTGATCAGTTTTCTCTAAATGATTCATGACCGCTTCACCTATAACTTCGCTCCTGATCTCTGCTTCTCCGCGCATTCTCAGCTCCCGTTCGATATGCTCGGCGATCTCCTGGATCTTTTCATAAGAGATCGGCCGCTTCTCGAAAGCCTTGATCAAGCCGCTCAAAAGTTTTTTAGCGTCAAATAATTCCCTCCGGCCATCTTTTTTGCTTACCATCAGAGGTGTTTCCTCATATTTTTCGTAAGTAGTGAATCTGCGTCCACAATCAGGACATTCACGGCGCCGGCGAATAGAAACACCGTCATCTACCGCACGGGAATCGACCACTCGACTGTCACGATAAGAGCAAAACGGGCACTTCATAACGTCACTTCCTTTTACAGCTATATTTATATCAGCGCCTTTATTATATCATAACTTTTGCTTTATTCAAACAATATCTTGTGTTTTTTGTTTTATTTCCCGGAAAATTACCCAAGATATAGAAAAGCTCCCATTGCAAAGCAATGGGAGCTGAACGATTTTATTTTATCCGCGGATCCAGGGCGGGATTTCCGTATCGGAAGTAGGCGGTTTGATAACACCGGAACCATAAGAATTAGCTTGTCCCTGTTGTGCAGGAGCTGCTGTTTGTTGTTTTTCACTGCTGTGCTGCTGTGCATAGCTGTTATTGTAGCTGGGACGGGAAGCGCCGCGTACTCCGACCGCAGGGTTTCTGCGTTCAAAGCCTGTAGCGATAACTGTGACACGAATCTCATCTTCCAGTTCCTCATTGATAACGGCACCAAAAATAATATTTGCTTCCGCATCAACTGCTTCCGTAATAATATTGGAAGCTTCGGTAACATCAAACAATGACAATTCTTTACCGCCGGTAATATTAAAGAGAACACCGCGTGCCCCTTCAATGGAAGCCTCCAGCAACGGGCTCTTGATTGCTGCTTCGGCAGCCGCACGCGCGCCGCCTTCACCTTTGGCAGTACCAATACCCATCAAAGCAGAACCTGCATCAGACATGATCGTTTTCACGTCGGCAAAGTCGGCATTGATAAGGCCCGGCACACCGATCAGGTCGGAAATACCCTGCACGCCCTGACGCAGCACGTCATCGGCAATACGGAAGGCATCAAGCATAGAAGTACGGCGATCGATCACCTGCAGCAAACGATCGTTAGGTATAGTGATCAAAGTATCAACTTTATCTTTCAAATTAACGATACCATTTTCAGCCTGCGTCATACGACGTTTGCCCTCAAAAGAAAACGGTTTGGTAACTACGCCGACGGTCAAAGCGCCGACTTCCTTGGCACACTCAGCAACGATATGCGCAGCACCTGTACCTGTACCGCCGCCCATACCAGCTGTTACAAACACCATATCAGCACCGCGCAGAGATTCCAGCAGCTGATCTCTGGACTCCTCGGCAGCTTTTTCACCAACTTCAGGGTTAGCGCCGGCGCCAAGACCTTTTGTCAGTTTTTCACCGATTTGAATACGGTTGGGAGCTTTGGAAAGCAACAAAGCCTGTGCATCACAGTTTACAGAAATAAATTCCACACCTTGGACACCGGCTGAAATCATCCGGTTGACAGCATTGTTACCGCCGCCGCCGACACCGATAACTTTTATATTGGCTAAATTCTCAAAACTTTTCTCTTCAAATTCTTCAAACATCGTATTGTGCTCCCCCTTATGTATTTGGGTCAAAATGAAAAATCAAAACCATTGACTTTTTACATTCAACATTAATAGTCTTTTTTCCTGCTTTTTATAAAAATTTTTTTATTTTTTCAAAAACAGGTGTCTGATCGCCGCCAGATTCTGGAAAATGCGCATCCCGAAAATCAGGATACCAACAAGATATAAGTCGATACCCAAAAGCATACCAACATAACATAAAAAAGCTGCCAGTACAGCGTTCGTAAAAAATCCGGTAATAAAGACCATATTGTCATAAGAACCTTCCATACTGGAACGAATACCGCCAAAAGCAGTATCCAGCGCCGCCATCAAAGCCACAGAAAGCATTTTGCCGTATTCAGGCGGTATATAGACCGGAAAATACAGACCGGCACAGATACCGACCGCCAAACCGGCAATGACGTAATAAATCATTTTTCTGCCGCCCCCTTCTTCGCATCGGAAGCCTGCTCTTCTACTACTTTTGCATACTCAAAGCTGCGGCGTCCTTTAAAGGCGGGAATCTCAATATCATCCGACTGACTTAAATCAGCCTGAATGCCCCAAAATTTAAAGTTCTCCAAAACACCGCCGCGCAGTTTGAGCGCGCTTTCCAGATTATTAGGGTTGCCAATGGCCTTTATCTCATACGGCGGTGCCGAACGATTGTTGTTTACCGATAAAGTTGGTCCCGCACAGCGTATCTCACTCATCGCCACGATCCTTTCACCGTTGATGGCGATAGCTTCAGCACCTGCGGCACGCAGTTCATTGATAACTCTTAGTAGATCATCATCATGGATAATATACAAATTGGGATTTTCTCCAGGCTTACTGGCGATCTTACTGTCGTCCAAAACCAGCTTGATCCCCTTGCCACGCATTTCCAGATCACCTGCGAAAGCCTTTAAACGGACTATTTCACTGGCAACGACCTCGTCGCCTGCTTTGGCCTGCAATTTTTCCAGTTCTTTAGATAACTCATTTCGTTCTTTTTCTACTGCTTTCAAACGGTCAGACAAATCCTCGGCACGCTGAATATTGATAGTCTTTTGTCGTTCTGTAGTTTTAAACTGTGTAGCCAACATAAAACCGAGTACGGCGCAAACCAGTGCAATTAAAATTTTTGCATGTTTGTTCGCAAACATTTTATCCTCCGTGTAATTCTCACTGTGTTACTGTTTCAATTTAATATATGGCTTCGTAAATGTCAAGTCAATAAATTCAGCTTGTATGTTTTTTGCTTTTATTTCATTAAAAACAGTAACAAATAAATTAAGTTTATCCATGATTTGATAAACATCACCCAATAAAATCGGATAACCATACTGCAGATAAAACTTAACATTATTTTGCTGATCTACTGCTATCTCCGAGATATGCGCCACCGTATCGCGGTCCAGCTGACTTAAAAATTCCAAAATCATCAAAGCTCGCTTTTCGCCGATTTTATCGCCAAAATAAATATTGCCGGTAACCACGCCTGATAATATAGGCGCGTTGGCATCCTTGATACCATCGCTGACCTCCATCACCACGCCGGTATAATCAACTTTGGCATAGCCATTATAAGAACAGGCCAGATATACTGCCGGCCGCCGTTCTGTGATCTTCACCCGCATCACACCAGGCCAGCTGTACGAAACATCAGCTTTCTCGAACCTTACGTCATGAGTCAGTGCTTTCTTTACCTGCCACGGAGAAATAATAAATAAATTCACAGGTTCCTGCACGCCTGACATCTGCAGGATATCTTTGGCAGTAACCTTTTCACTGCCTTCGATGTTGATACTGCCAAAGGCAAAGCCAGGCTGACGCACCCACTGCCAACCTGCGGCCACTAAAGCAATGCATATTATACAAAAGAAGAGGAAACGCAAAAGGCGCACCCGACGCCTTCTACGCTCTTTCCGCAAACGTTCACGTGTCGACTGCACCTTTCTCACCTCATTTCATTCACATCAACAATATCGAGCTTATTATTTATCGTTTAAAGAAGCCGACAAAAGAATCTTCTCACATAATTCAGGAAAAGCGATTCCTACCGCAGCTGCCGCCTTCGGCACCAGGCTGGTAGCCGTCATACCGGGAACCGTGTTCGCTTCCAGCACATAGCCTTTTCCTGCTTCATCCAGCATCACATCCACACGTGCAACGCCGCTGCAGCCCAAAACTTTGTAAGTTGCGACAGCAAGTTCCTGTACGTATCTGGTCGTCGCTTCATCAAGTGGCGCCGGCACTAAATATTCCGTTGCACCTTTAGTATATTTAGAATGGAAATCATAAACGCCGGAATGCGGCACGATATTGATAACAGGCAGAGCTACGGTTTTTCCGCCGTCCTGCATGATTGCGACCGTAAGCTCTTTACCACGGATAAATTCTTCCACGACGACCTCACGGGAGTAAGCAAAAGCTTTCTGCACGGCAGCATCAATATCAGCTTCGTTATCGACGATCTCCACGCCGATACTGGACCCCTGCGTAGCCGCTTTAATAACTACAGGCAGCTTTTGGAAAACCGACATGATCTTACTGCGGTAATCAGCAGCTTCACCTTTAACAAAAATCAGCGCCTTCGGAGTAGCGATGCCAGCTGCTTGCAGGATACGTTTAGAAGCCGCCTTGTCCATACCCAAAGCACTGGCCAGCATTCCTGAACCCGTATAAGGCATTTCCAGCATCTCCAGTAAAGTCTGCAGCCGTCCGTCTTCACCATACATACCATGCACAGCGTTAAAAACCACCTTGGCCCCGCACGCTGCCAACTGTTCTGCCAGCTTTTTCGGTTCCAGATCTATTTCAGCAACATTGTAGCCTTTTTCACGCAAAGCCCCTGCAATAGCAGCGCCCGTAACCAGCGATATCTCACGCTCAGCCGACGGACCGCCCATTATTACTGCAACAACATCGTTTTTATCCATTATTATCTACCTCTCTCAAGTTCGGTAACAAGCTCTTCGCCAACCTTAAAAATATCGCCGGCGCCAACAGTCATTATCAGATCGCCCGGTTCGGCAATTTTAAACAAATATTCCTCCAGCTTCGGCAAAGTGGGAATAAAAGTCACCTGCTGCTGCGTCGCCTCAGTTACCGCTTCTGCCAGCGAAGCGCCGCTTACACCGTCGATAGGGAATTCGCCTGCGGAATAAATATCAGTCAAGATCAGCTGGTCGCAATCTGCAAAACACCGGCTGAATTCTTCAAACAATAATTTCGTGCGGGTATAACGATGCGGCTGAAAAGCACAGATCAACCGTTTGGGCTGCGTCTGACGCGCCGCTTTCAAGGTCACGCCGATCTCAGTCGGATGATGCGCATAATCGTCGACTACCCAAATGCCATCAATGCGGCCTTTGGTCTCAAAACGTCTTCTGGCGCCGCTGAACTTTTTCAGGGCCGGCAAGATCTGCTGCATTGGTATCTTCATGGCCTGAGCTGTCGCAATAGCCCCCAAAGAATTAAGGACATTATGCTGACCCGGCACGATCAGCTCTACCGCACTGACAAACGCTCCATCTACATACAGATCATAGCTGGTGCCGTTAACGCTGTAACAGATATTCCGGGCCTGATAACGCGCCTTTTCATCCTCTAGACCATAACTGATCACAGGAGTGGCCGTTTCTTCCGCCAGTTTCCGCAGCTTCGGGCTGTCCATACATAAAATCGCGGCACCGCCCTCTTTGACATTCGCCAAAAACTGCGAAAACGCCAGATAAATATTTTCTTCACTGCCATAATGATCCATATGATCATTTTCAATATTTGTAACGACGGCGTACTTCGGATGAAACTTCAAAAAAGAACCGTCGCTTTCATCAGCTTCTGCCACCACATACGGCCCTGCTCCGTTACGGGCATTACCACCCAGACTGCTGACTTCGCCGCCAATAATAATCGTCGGATCTATATCAGAAGCAGCAGCGATACAGGAAATCATGGCACTGGTAGTAGTTTTGCCGTGCGCGCCGGCTACAGCCACGCCGTCAGCATGATTGATTATCTCAGCCAGCACATCCGATCTGTGCAGGATCGGCAAATTACGTTTTTTAGCCTCCACCAGTTCGGGATTATTTTGATGGATAGCGCTTGATATAACTACAGCGTCGACATCATCGACCTGACATTCGGCATGGCCCATATAAACCAAAGCGCCCTCTTGAGCAAGCTTTGCTCCCATATGGCCGGCATTAAGATCAGAACCTGATACCTGATACCCGCGTTTGAGCAAAACATGCGCAACAGCACTCATTCCGGCTCCTCCAATACCGATAAAATGAATGTTTTGCAGACCTTTAAGCACTTAAAAGCCCTCCTCCGTCATTTTCTCACTAAATTCAACGCCTGCTGCGCGATCTCTGCCGCCGCCTCAGGTCTTCCCAGGCTTTTCGCAGCCTTTTTCATAGCCTGCAGCTGGTTATCGTTGATCAGTAATTTTTCTATCTCTTCCAACAAATTTTCGCCTGTCAGTTCTTTATCCAGAATAACTCTGGCAGCACCTGCCGCTTCCACAGCTTTAGCGTTGAACTCCTGATGATTGGCCGTAGCGTAAGGATACGGTACCAGCACCGCCGGAACGCCTTTTGCCGCCAGCTCGGCCAGACCTATAGCGCCGGCCCTGAATACAGCCAGATCTGCCGCCGCTAAAGCCACCGGCATATTGTGCAGATACGGCTTGATAATAATATTGGCTTCCAAAGGGCCGTCTTTCTTCATTTCACTCATATAATACTCATAATTGGCTTCGCCGGTAGCATGCAGTACCTGCACCTCCGCCCGGCCTGAAAGCTCGCGCTCCACATACTGCATGGCATTATTGATACTGCGGGCGCCGCGGCTGCCGCCTGATACAAGGATAGTTTTTTTATTTGGATCAAGACCCAATTCTGCAATTGCGTCTTTGCGTTTTTTCTGCATTATCTCACTGCGGATAGGATTACCTGTAAAAATCTTCTTCGCTGAACCGCCGAAATATTTTTCAGCCTCGCTATAGCCTAAAAAAACCTTTTTTACATAACGCGCCAAAATTTTATTAGTCACACCCGGCATCGCGTTCTGTTCCTGGATACAGGCAGGAATACCCTTCAGCGCTGCCAAAAACACGATCGGCCCGCAAACGTAACCGCCTGTGCCGATAACCAGATCCGGTTTCAGCTTACCAAGCAGACTATACGCATCTTTCAAACCACGCAGCAGCTTCATACATGAACGCAGCGTGTCCAAACTCAAGCTGCGCTTAAAACCTGCCACATCGATAAACTCCAATTCATAGCCATAACGCGGAATAATGTCTTTTTCCAGGCCCTGCCTTGTCCCGACAAAAATGATTTCTGCCTCAGGACGGATAGCCTTGATTTGATCGGCAATAGTCAGCGCCGGATAAATATGTCCGCCGGTACCGCCGCCAGAAAGTATAACTTTCACGGTTTTTCCTCCTAGCCCTTACTTTGGCAATGCCGCAACCAGATTTTTAAAATAACGGCCGCGGGCAGGGAAATTTTCAAACATATCATACGAAGAACAGGCCGGTGACAGCAGCACCACCTGCGGCGCTGCAGCCAGTTTATACGCCAGCTCCACTGCCTCGTCCATCGTTGCTGCTTTTCTGATATCGCTGACACCGGCAGCAGCGGCAGCTTCATAAAAACGCTCTTTCGCCTCGCCCAGCAAGATCAGCACATCCGTTTTTTCCTGTACCAGCTTCATCATCGGCTCCAGCGGCGTCATTTTATCATGGCCGCCTGCCAGCAGGATTATATGCCCATCAAAAGCTTCCAGCGCCTTGATCGTCGAATCAGGATTAGTTGCTTTAGAATCATTATAATACGGCACTCCGTTCACCGTCATCACATATTCCAGACGATGCTCAACGCCGGTAAAATCAAGCAATACCCTGCGCATATTTTCAATAGTGACCCCGGCAAAAAAGCACGCCGCAATAGCCGCCAGCACATTTTCTTCATTATGACCGCCAAATATCCGCAATTCTTTTTTATGGCACACAGTATAAAGCTGACGGTCCCAGGCGATCGTAAAATTACCGCCATTCAAATAGACGCCCTGATTAAGCTGTTCCCTGCGGCTGAACCAGCAGACCCTGGACGGCGCCAACGCGCCCCAGCTGCGCACGATCGGATCATCATAATTCAGGATCACGATATCCTCCGGCCGCTGCTTTTTAAAAATATTGCATTTAGCCTCGCCATAAGCCGCCATCGTATGATGACGATCCAAATGGTCAGGCGTAAGATTCAAAATCACCGCTACATCCGGGCGGAACTCACGCACGCCCTCCAGCTGAAAACTGGAAAGTTCAGCTGCAAGCCAGGCGTCAGGCCCTAAATTTTCGACTTCCTTGGATAATGCCTGCCCAATATTACCGCCGACAGCCGTTGGTACAGTTAAAGTCTGCAGCATTTCCCCAACTAAAGTCGTCGTTGTTGTTTTGCCATTGGTCCCGGTGATACCTATGATATGCCCATCATAACTGCGATAAGCAGCCTCCACCTCACTGATGACCTCTATTCCCAGCTGACGGGCCCTGTCCGTCAACGGATTAGCCAGCGGGATTCCAGGCGATAAAACGACCTGCTCTACCTCTGCCAGCAAAGCCTCGCCGTTACCACAGAACAATCCGCCGCTCTGCTGTTCCAGCAGTGCACTCAGTCCGCTGTCTATCTCAGTTTCACGGTCGCTGTACAAAAGTACTCTGCAGCCTTGTTTTGCCAAAGCATCAGCAGCTCCACAGCCGCTGATACCAGTTCCATATACTAAAACAGTCTTTGCCATTAGCAGCCGCCTCCATTCCCCAGACACCACAGTCCGATACCGATCAGGCACAGCAGCAGACTGCCGCCTGCAAAAACCTTCACGACCTTTGTTTCCTTCCAGCCGCCCAACTCAAAATGGTGATGGATAGGCGTCATACGGAAAATACGCTTGCCGCCGGTCTTTTTGAAATAACCGACCTGGATGATCACCGAAGCAGCTTCCATAACATAAACACCGCCCAGAATGATCAGCAGCAGCTCCGTCCGTGTCAGCAAAGCCAGAGCGGCAATGCCGCCGCCCAACGCCAACGACCCGGTATCGCCCATAAAAACCTTCGCCGGATAACGGTTGAACAATAAAAAGCCCAGACAGGCGCCAGTCAAACTCAAAGCAAACATGCTGAGATCCATACTGCCAGCCTGATAAGCAATATAAGCATAAGCAAGCGTCACCGGCACTGTTACCGAAGCCGCCAGTCCGTCCAATCCATCAGTAAGATTAACGGCATTGGTAGTAGCTACTAAAAGTAAAAACGCCAGCACATAATATAAACTGCCCAAAGGAACCGTCAGCGCCGTGCCCGGGATATTCAAGCCCAGATCGGCCTGCGGCTGTAATTCCAGATAATAAACATAAGCTCCGGCCAGCAGAAATTGTAAAAACAGCTTCTGTTTGGCGGTAAGCCCCAGGTTGCGTTTCATAACCACTTTGATATAGTCGTCGATAAAGCCGATCAGTGCGTGACCGAAAGTCAGCAGCAAAGCGATCAATACCGCCGGCGTCAGCCTGCACCACACCAATACAGCGGCTAGTACCGCCGTCAGCATCATCAGGCCGCCCATTGTCGGCGTACCGCTCTTTTTCTGATGCGCCTGCGGTCCGCAGTCACGAATACTCTGACCAAACTTCAACTTATGCAGCAGCGGTATCAGCACCGGCCCGCTGGCCGCGCAGATCACAAAAGACGTCGCCAATGCTCCCCAAAGGCTGTAATCCATTTTCTATCAATCTCCAAACTTATAGCTGTTTATTTTTAAACACTAACTCTAAAAGTGAATCTACCTGCATCGAATGCGAACCCTTTAAAAGCACTATGTCATGCGGCTGCAGCAGACTATCAAGCAGCCTGGCCGCTTCGTCACGTCCGGCGCACCAATAAGCCGTTCCGCCCAAAGCCTCCACCGCCGCCGCAATCGCCCTGGCTTCTTCACCATAAGCAATCACCACATCGGTCTTTTCCCGCACGGCAAACTGCCCCACCCTGCGGTGTGAATCAGAAGAAATATCGCCCAGCTCCAGCATATCTGCCAAAACTGCGATCGTACGCGCTCCAGGTGATGCCTTCTTTGCCTCATGCAAAGTTTTTAAAGCAGCTTCCATCGAAGCCGGGCTGGCATTATATGCGTCATTAATCACCGTCAGCGTACCGGCACGCACTATTTCCTGACGACTGCCTGTCAGTTTTGCTGTCCTTAAAGCTTTAGCGCTATCATTTAATTTTACACCAAAAACAGCACCTACTGCAATCGCGGCCAAAGCATTTTGTACATTATGCTCACCAATAAAGGGCATATCCACTTCCGTACGCTCGCCCGACCTGCTGTCAATACAGGTAAATACACTTCCCTGAGCCGTTGTTACCACATTATCGCCGCGGAAAGTAGCCTTACCAGCATAACCATAAGTCAAGACCTGCGCTTTAGTCTTATCGGCCATCGCCACCACGTACTCATTATCGGCATTAAGCACCGCCACCTGCTGTGCCGTCAGCTCTTCAACGATCTCGCCTTTGGCTCTGGCAATATTTTCCATACTGCCCAGCAGCTCCATATGCGTTTCACCGACATTAGTCACCACGGCTACATCAGGCTCCGCGATCTCGCACAGCTCCCTGATCTGTCCCAGACCACGCATACCCATTTCCACAACAGCGATCTCTGTGTCAGGCTGAACGCTCAGCAGCGTCTTCGGCAAACCGATCTCGTTATTAAAATTGCCCTGAGTTTTTACTACTTTGAATTTAGTCGCCAGACAGGCGGCGATCATGTCTTTAGTAGAAGTTTTACCATTAGAACCGGTAACCGCCACCACTTTCAACTGCTTGTGCCGCAACCTGTAGGCATGGGCTATCTGCTGATAAGCAAACAGCGTATCCTCAACAGTTATCACCACAGTCCCCGCCGGCAGCTCCGGAACAGGTTTAGATACCAGCACCGCCGCAGCCCCGTGTTCCAAAGCCATTTGACAATAAGCATGCCCGTCAAAACGCTCGCCGCACAAAGCTACAAAAAGCTCTCCCCTGCTCTCTACCCGTGAATCAGTAGTAATACCGCTGAAAACCAGCTCCCGCATATTTTCACAACGGCCGCCTGTCGCCGCCATTATTTCCTGCAAGCTCAACATATGATCACCTTTTCTTCCAGTATTCCTGTACCACTTCACGATCATCAAAGTGGATAGTTTTATCTGCCAGAATTTGATAATTTTCATGTCCCTTACCGGCGATCATGATCACATCATTCGCAGCCGCCTCAGCCAGGGCATGACAAATAGCCTCCCTGCGGTCCGCGATCAGCTCAACGCTCTTACCGTCCGGTACCTCCTGCAGTGCCGCCGCGATCTCGGCAATGATAGCAGCCGGGTCCTCAGTACGGGGATTGTCAGAAGTGACTACGATCTTATCAGCCAGCTCCAAAGCGATCCTGCCCATGATCGGCCGCTTTTTATTATCACGGTCACCGCCGCAGCCAAACACTACCCACAGTTTCCCTTCCGTGATACTGCGCGCAGTATTCAGCACATTTTCCAACCCGTCAGGAGTATGGGCATAATCAACGATAACGGTATAAGGCTGCCCTGCTTCCACTAACTGGAACCGTCCCGGCACACCGTCAAAACCATTTAAAACCTCAACGATCGTTTTTTTATCGATCCGTTCAGCCAAAACAGCCGCTACCGCCGCCATGACATTATAAACATTGAACTCACCTGTGATTTTCAGCAGCAGATCCAGCTCACCGGCCGGAGTATGCAGCTGTAAGCGCATTTGTTTGGCTTCCACTTTAAAAAACAACGGATAAATATCATTATCACGTCCTTCGCCATACGTCAGCACCTTTGTTTTGGTACGGGCGCGCAAAATCGGCGAACTGGCGTCATCCATATTGAAAATTGCCGTTTTGTTCTCTTTTTTACCCTCGTGCAGATGCTCAAACAACAAGCCTTTAGCATCACGGTAATTTTCCAGAGTTTTATGAAAATCCAAATGATCCTGCGTGATATTCGTCAAAACGGCAGTGTCGTATTCGCAGCCTGCCACACGCTTCAGCGCCAGCGCATGCGAAGAAACCTCCATCACCACATATTCGCAGCCAGCCTGCTTCATTCTGTATAAAGCACGCTGCAGATCGACCACGTCGGGAGTGGTATTATGCGCCACGATCGCCTCATCCTCGATCATGATATTGATAGTGCCAATAAGGCCCACCTTAAAACCAGCACGCCGCAAAATAGCACGCACAATATTGGTAGTAGTAGTTTTGCCATTCGTCCCCGTCACACCGATCATCCGCATCGTTTTACCGGGATAATCATAGAAAAAAGGAGCTGCCGCTTCCATACCGGTCCTGGTATCGGCCACCTGCAAAAGCGTCAGTCCTGCCGGGCAGACCTCGGGTATATCCTCGACTAAAGCAGCAACAGCACCAGCCTCAGCAGCCTGCGCCAAATATTTATGTCCATCCACATGCGCGCCCTTCAGGCAGATAAACAGGCTTCCGGCCTGTACCTCACGCGAATCAGCAGTCACGTCAGTAATGATCTTGTCAACATTGCCAATAACCTGTACTTCCGGCAGTACAGCCACGATTTCCTGTAACGTCTTTTGCATACGGCATACCTCCAAAAGTGAAAGGGCAGCCTATATACAGGCTGCCTTCTAAAATCTTCATATATTATAGCATATTTTTAATAAGAAGGCGATGAAATGATTATTTTGCATAAGCATAACCGTCGTAAGCAACTTTGCGGCTATCAGCCTTCACATAGATATTATTGCGGGCCACTGTCATCCCCAGTTGTTTTTCAGCGATACTGGTGATCCTTTCAGGACCTTTCAGCTGCTCGACTTCGATTTTCATTTCAGAATTTTTCAGCAGCAGCGTTGCCTCCTGCTGCTTCAAAGCAACAAGTTCATCGCCGGTACGGACCAGGCTTTCACTGCGCGCGACCGCAGTAAAATAAACCGCCATTACAAGCAATACCAGCACGGCAGCACGGCGACGCACAAGTCTATAGTCAACCTTCCTGACTTTGCGGACCCGCTCGATGGGTCTTTCGTATTCAATTTCTTCCCATGCGTAATTATCATACTTACGTGCTAACATGCTTTACCCTCCAAATCAGCGTTTGATCGCATAACGTAACCGTGCGCTGCGCGAACGCGGATTCATCTCTATTTCCGCGTCGCTGGGAACAATGTTCCCCGCTTTCTTCACCAGCGGCTTTCTGCCGCAAACACAAACCGGAAGCTGAGGCGGGCAAATACAGCCCTTCGCCAGCTGAGCCAGTGTCTGTTTCACAATCCTGTCTTCTAAAGAATGAAAAGTGATCACGCCGATCCGTCCACCGCTTTTTAAGCGTTCGACCGCCTGCGTTACAACCTTTTCCAAAATATTCAGTTCATCATTGACTTCGATACGGATCGCCTGAAACGTACGTTTTGCCGGATGCGGACCATCCTGCCGCGCTCCCCTGGGAATAGCCTTTTTGATCACATTCACCAGTTCAAAAGTCGTTTCAAGAGGTTTTTCAGCCCGTTCCTTAACGATAAACTGAGCAATTCTTTTACTCCAGCGTTCTTCACCATAACGGTAAATGATCTCCGCCAGTTCCTCTTCTTTATAATGATTTACTATATAATAAGCGTCTTTTTTGCTGTCCTTATCCATCCTCATATCAAGCGGGCCGTCATGCATATATGAAAACCCACGTTCCGGTGTGTCCAGCTGATAGGAAGAAACCCCCAGATCAAAAAAGATACCATCTATCTTATCGATACCCAGACCGTCTAAAACATCGCCGAAATCCTTAAAATTTGACTTGGCGATTTTTATTTTACAGGGCAGCCCCTGTAATCTGGCACTTGCAGCTGCAATAGCGTCATCGTCCTGATCGATCGCGACCAGCGTGCCCCGCTCACTGAGCTGCATGGCGAACCCTTTGGAATGTCCTGCACCACCCATGGTGCAGTCCACATAAATTCCATCTTTATCAGTTATCAGCCAGTCGATACTCTCGTCCAGCAATACACTTTTATGTACAAAGTCCATTGTCACGGCCGCCTGTCCTTAGATTCCTAAATCAAGATCTGCCAGCTGTTCGGCCAACTCGCCCACATCTTCGGCATTCTCTTCGTTATATGCGTTCCAGCGCTCGGCATCCCAAATCTCTGCCCGGTTGCCAACGCCGACAATAACAGCGTTTTTATCCAGCCCGGCAAACTCACGCAGATTGGCAGGCAAAAGCACCCTGCCCTGTTTATCGCACTCGCCTTCAGCAGCACCGCCAAAAAAGAAACGGTTAAAATCACGGGCACCCTTACGAGTCATCGGCAAAGAATTAAGCTTTGCTTCCAAAAGACGCCACTGCTCAAGATCATAAACAAACAAGCAGCCGTCCAGCCCTTTGGTTAAAACAAACTTTGTTCCCAAAGCTTCACGGAGCTTTACAGGCATGAAAAGGCGTCCTTTTGCATCAAGGCTATGTTGAAATTCTCCCATTAACATTTTTAGACACCCTCCCCTCCACTTTGCTCCACTTTTCACCATTATAACCTCATTTTTGTGAAATTACAACATTTTTTTACTAATATATAAGAAATTATATAAAAAAAACTTCCGCAAGCCTTAGCTTGCGGAAGTTTAAATCTTTTCAATATTAATAATTAGTACATCTCAGCTCAAAATAGCCCTGCGGATGATCGCAGACCGGACATTTTTCAGGAGCTTTTTCAGCTACGACGATCCTGCCGCAGTTGCTGCAGATCCAAACCTGTTTCTCTTCACGTTTGAACACTCTGTCATTTTCGATATTGGCGAGCAGTGCCAGATATCTTTCCTCATGTTCTTTTTCGATCTTGGCAACTTCTTCAAAGAGAAAAGCAATTTTATCAAAACCCTCTTCTCTTGCTTCTTTGGCAAAACCTGCATACATATCGGTCCATTCATAATGCTCGCCGGCAGCGGCATCTTTCAGATTGGCCATAGTATCAGGCAGGCTGGCATGCGGAATACCGCCGCTCATCAAAATCTTAAACCAGATTTTGGCATGCTCCTTCTCGTTGCCCGCAGTCTCTTCAAAAATAGAAGCGATCTGGTTGTAGCCTTCTTTTTTGGCGATACCTGCATAATAAGTATATTTATTTCTCGCTTCAGATTCACCTGCGAACGCGGTATGCAAATTAGCTTCTGTTTTACTTCCTTTAAATTCCATTGGAAACTCCTCCTTAAAAACAATTTTTATTATACAGCCCGTTGCGGGCGTATGTGCTCAGTTCTTTTCCTTGGCTTCCAGCTTCTGGCATTCAGGGCATACACCATTAAAAACAACATCATGGTCTTCCATTCTGAACCCGGTCACTGCTCCTACTTTTTCGTCCAGACCTTCAATATAATCCATATTGTCGACATTCATAAACATCCCGCAATGAGTACACTTAATATGATAATGCCTGCTCAGGATATGGTCAAAACGGTCAGCACCGCTGGGTACGGAAACCTTGCCCAAAAGGCCGCTTTCTACCAGCGAATTTAAATTTCTATACACAGTGCCCTTGCTTATATCAGGATATTCCATTGTAATACGGTCATATACTTCTTCGGCAGTGGGGTGATCTGCTAAAAATCTTACAGCAGCTATAACAAGCTGTCTTTGGATAGTATTTCTCTTCGTCATATATACCTCTCCTATCGAAACTTATTCTTAATTAGAATTATACACCCAAGTAAATTGTTGTCAAGTGTTTTCACTATTTTTTCACCCGCTGAAACAGTATTTTCAGCAGTCGGCGCGGCAGCTTTTTTTGCAAATTGCGAAATTAATATCGATAAGTTTTTTTCATAAAATAGTACTTAAACAAATCAGATAATTTATAAAGAAATTTGCTTCATTGACAACAAAGAAGCAGGCGACGTATAATTTATGCAGCGGCTAACCGCACCAACACAAGTATTTCAAACAAATAACACATATATCGAGGTCCATATGCATACAATAACATTAGATAAACTTGCTATTGGTCAAAAAGCGATCATCACTACCGTAGGTGGCGAAGGCATACTGCGCCGCCGCTTTTTAGACATGGGGCTGACCCCCAAAACCAAAGTCATGGTCCGTAAAAAAGCACCCTTAGGTGACCCGATCGAAATTTTTCTGCGCGGCTACGAGCTTACTCTAAGGCTTGATGACGCCAATAAGATCATCGTTGCACCGGAACCGGAGGCACTATGAGCCTGACCTTCGCCCTTGTCGGCAATCAAAACTGCGGCAAAAGCACACTCTTTAATTATCTGACAGGCAGCAATCAGCATGTCGGCAACTTCCCAGGCGTCACAGTGCAGAAAAAAGAAGGCCGGCTGCTGACAAACAAAGACGTCACCGTTATCGATCTGCCCGGCATCTACTCGCTGTCGCCTTATACCTCGGAAGAAATCGTGACCCGCGACCTGCTTTTGCGCAATAAACCTGATATCATCATCAATGTCATTGACGCCACCAACATCGAACGCAGTCTCTATCTGTCACTGCAGCTCATCGAGCTCAACACCCCGATGATCATGGCCCTGAACATGATGGACGAGCTTACCGCCAGCGGCGGTTCTATCGACATCCAGAAAATAGAAGAACGCCTTACCGTACCCGTTGTTCCTATTACGGCCAATTCAGGCGCCGGCGTAGACGAACTGCTTTCCCGCGCCCTGAAAACAGCACAGGATAAGAAAATGCCTGAACGCCTTGACTTCTGCTCCGGCGTCACCCATATGGCGATCCATTCCATCGCCCACCTGATCGAAGGCAAAGTGCGCAGCAAAGGTTTGCCGCTGCGCTTCTCGGCCACCAAACTCATCGAAGGCGATGAACCGCTGGCCCAAGAGCTTGAACTGACGGCAAACGAACTTGATATTATCGACCACGTTACCAACGATCTGGAAATAGCTCTGGATACAGATAAAGAAGCGGCGCTGGCTGACATGCGCTACACATATATTGAAGAATTATGTTCTTATGCCGTCCATAAGCCGCAGGCCACTATCGCCCAACTAAGGTCAGTCAAAATCGACCATTACCTGACCCATAAATATTTTGCGCTCCCCATTTTCCTGCTGACTATCTTTACAGTCTTCTGGCTCACCTTTGACGTTATAGGCGCCGCCCTTAGCGACTGGCTAGAAGTCGGCATCAGCGCCGTCACCGAAGCAGCTGATCTGGGGCTTACCGCCATGGGGATCAGCGCGCCAATCCATTCGCTTATCATCGACGGTATATTTACCGGCGTGGGCAGCGTCCTTTCCTTCCTGCCCACGATCGTCACCCTGTTTTTCTTCCTCTCCATGCTGGAAGACAGCGGTTATATGGCGCGTATCGCCTTCGTTATGGATAAACTGCTGCGTAAGATAGGCCTTTCAGGTTCTTCGTTCGTCCCCATGCTGATCGGCTTTGGCTGCAGCGTCCCGGCTATTATGGCCACCCGTACTCTCGCCAGCGAACGAGACCGCAAAATGACTATGATCCTGACGCCCTTCATGTCCTGCAGCGCCAAGCTGCCTATCTATGGCGTCTTTATCTCGGCCTTCTTTGCCGACAATAAAGCCGCCGTCATGATGTTTCTGTATCTGCTGGGGATTTTCGTCGCGATCGCTTCCGGGCTGCTTTTAAAAACCTTCGTTTATAACGGCCAGCCCGTACCCTTTGTTATGGAACTGCCAGCTTACCGTCTGCCCACGGCCCGTAACATCATTCTGCACATGTGGAGCAAAGCCAAGGACTTCCTGTATAAAGCCTTTACTGTCATCTTCATTGCCAGTATCGTCATCTGGCTGCTGCAAAGTTTTGACAGCCGCTTCTATATGGTCGATAATCCAGAAAACAGCATGCTGGCCGGTATCGGCAGCTTTATCGCCCCCTTCTTCGCACCGCTCGGGTTCGCCGACTGGCGGGCAGCAACAGCGCTTGTCACCGGTCTCACAGCCAAAGAAGTAGTCATCAGTACACTGTCTGTCCTGCTGGGCGGCGACGGCGATATACCGGGTACAGCACTGCAAAGCATCTTTACCCCGCTGACCGCGCTCAGCTTCCTCACCTTTTCCCTGCTCTATCCTCCCTGTGTCGCGGCATTGGCTGCCATCAGGCGCGAAATGAACTCTACTGTACAAACTCTTTATATCATGTTCTATCAGATCATAACCTCCTGGATCGTCGCCTTCATTGTTTATCACCTCGGTAAACTATTGGGCTTCGATTAAACAAAAACAGTCAGCTCATAAAGGAGCTGACTGTTTTTGTTTAATCTACAACTGATCCTTGCTCTGCTTAAAACAACTGTAACTGCAATAATATTTACGTCTGCGACCTACATAACCGGCATATACATGAAAACTCTTATTACAGGCAAATTCTTTCCCACATACAGGACAAATTTCAGTCAGACCGCCTGATATAACTTTCATCTGCTCATTTTTCTCCCTACTCTCCTTCTGCTGCATCACGCAACTCAAACCTTTCTTTAAAATCTTTAAATCTTCCCTGTTTCCTCTTCCGGTTTTAATTCCACAATCAGCTCATCCAACGAACATTTTACTACACTGTTTAACGCAGCCAGAAATTTCGAGCTTGGTAATAATCTGCCATTTTCTATATTGCACAAATGTACCTGTAAAATTCCTAATTGTTCTGCCCGCAGCCTGCACTTCCCCTATCCAACGCTGCTCTGAGTGTCATTTGTCCGACTTAGACTCAAAATAGATCCAATTTTTCCATGACTTGTCAGCATCTTTGGCTAAAATCTTCATTAATTCCAGTAACGCTGCGATAAAAGGAGGCGTTCCACTCTTATCAGTTGCTGTCACAGCTTCTTCTATCATTACAATATCGCCCGGATCCCGCAAATGCAGCTTTTCCTGTAAAAACTTCAACGCCAATTCATTATATTGTTCCATAAACTGTCTGAAATTATCCTGATCCTCGCCCTGCTCATCAACAAGCAACTCGTCCCGCCACAACGGCTGCAGCAACTCGACAGTTTCATCTACGGCAAACTTCAATCCCAGTTCGGCTGACAAATCACAAAATAATCCCGACGCAATCTCTTCTTTCGGCGCTGACGATTTAATGATCCTGATCGTTTGCAGTTCCATGCCCTCCAGTAATTCTTTAAACCATTCTTCACCAACGCCTGTTTTTACCCCATCTCTGAAAATCTGCGCTAACAATTTATAAAGCGCCGCATCATCATTAAAGTTACCGGCCGCAGCAAAATCAAGCAGTCTTGAACCATTACCACCCACGTAAACCGAATGAAATTTATGCAGCTTTTGATAATGTCCTGCCTTACACAATCTGCCAAAAATCAACCCGCAGTAAAAAAATAACCCGCTCAAGCCGAAGGTCACAGTCGAACGAAAATGCTTTACCCGCAAACTTTTGGCAGCCTGCATCGACAAATTTCTCAGCAATTCTTCCGCACCATATTTCAGTAAGGCATCCAACCGTATCGTAAAAGCATTAACAAGCTGCCTTGTATTATTAGATGAAACCAGGCAAGCCAGTTTATGCAATTCTTCTACCTGCTTCTGCAACGGTTCCGAAACACACAATTCTTTCAATAACAGACAATTATGACCATAAATCAGATAATCACGTATAATATGATGCCCGGCAAATTTCAAAGAATCCTGCCAGGTTATATCAGGTTCGCTGCCATACCAGAACACAATATCCGTGCTGCAGCCGCCAATATCCATACAAATACTGCCCTTACCTAAAGCGCCCGTCTCTTCCTTATCACAGTAAGCTGCCAAAGCTATGCTTTCAGCAACAACATGTTCCCGATCAAGGCTGCATCTGATAGTCCGATCTTCTCCAGGGCCGGTCAGTGTGTTCAGCAGACCGATGACATTTTTCCAGATCTCACCATAACGTACCCATTCTGCTTTCGTAAAAGCCTTGGGATATGAATAACGCCATGACAATTCCGTGATCCCAGAAGCTGCAGCCTCAGCCAGACACTGCGCACACAGCTGATTTAAAAACCCCTGCCTGTAGGCCGTATTTTCATGCTGCCATTTTAATTCTGACAGTACATTCTGCAGACTGCCCAAATCATCTAAGCCATGTACATAAAAAATATTACCGTCTTTAAACAGATCATTTTTATTCTGGCACAAATCCTCATTGTAAATATGAAAAGAACTCAATATCCACGCTTCCAGTCCGCTGCCTGATGCCGGAGAAATAAAGTTCTGCCGCAGTTTTTCCTGCGCCTTATCCCCCTGCCATAACAATTTGACCCGGCTGCCTGGTTGACACGTCTTAACACTTTCCGTATCCGAAGCAAAACATACCGTAGTATTGACTGTACCAAAATCAACGCTGAAAGTACCATTTTTATAATAGCCTACATTGACCAGCCTGGGTTTTTCAGTCAATAAAAAACCACAGTGCATAGGTTCGTCCATATCTATCATACAGCTAATTATTTCAGGATACTGCGTTCCACTTGACACTTCACAATGTTCCTGACCAATATATATTTCCCGCAGAAAATCTGTTTCCCCCGGCCAGTATGGCCGTAAATAAAACTGATGGAACTGCAATTTTTCAGCACTTTCATAATAAAAATAATAACGGTTCCACTGACGTAATCCCTGTAGTACAAAATCAGGCCAGACAGCAGCCACGGGTGCCTGCGTCATCACTTTTATCCTACCGGTCGTAAAAAGTTTGCTTACCAACTGCGGCTTGAACCTGCTATCTGCATACGGAATACTGACCACGACCTTCAAGCCATCGTAACCAGGTTCTTTAACATTTGTAAAAAAAATATATTTTTTTAATTCGTCTACCGGAAGATATTTACTGATTTCAGGCTTTAAAGGATACAGTGCCCTATATTGGCTGCCATTCCATTCAACAGTATATAAATCCTCCCATTTAAAATCACCCTTAACCGCAACCCCAGGCAGTACCAGCAGCAGATAATCAGAAAAAAACTCCTGTTCCCCTTCCCTAAGCACATCCAGTTTATCGGCAGCAAAGCGTCCATAAACTTTAGCCAACAGCACCCCGAACTCAGGCACAAAACCACGCAGAGGCGGCAAGGCAAAAAATACAGCATCTAAATAATAAAAACACAGTCCCCAAAACGCTGTAAAAATAATGGCAACAATACCACCTTCTAAAAAAGACGGTAAAAAAACAGCTGCCAAAACTATATTGACTATTGTTACTGCCACCGCTCCACAAATAAAAATAACCAGATACCGCCGGGCTTTGAGATTACTGTAGCTCAGTCCATATTTTAACCAGGCTGCCGCAAAAACCGCGCCGCTGGCAATACTGACTGCCGTCAGTAAATAGTAATTATACAGCCACTGCCTGACTGTCACCCCAAAATTAGGCACTACTATTTCCTGCAGCACCAGCTTTCCCAAAATAACTGCTATAGAAGCCAGTACCATAGCCAATACAACACGGTATTTGAGACTTTTACCATAATATTCCCAGAACATTACTGCCACCAGCCTTCTCTTACTTCAATATCTGCAATAAACATACGCTTCCTGATAATGAGGGTGCAAATTGACATAAGCAACATCCGACAAATTGCGGATAAATTTTTTTATATCCAACATTGTATCTATGGCAAAAATCCCCTTACTGTCTACCTCAAAACTGTCTTCCATTTTCCAGTCATCCAGTTTTGAAAGCTGCAGCTTTTTATAAATATCAATATCCGGCTGCAAAAGCAAACCCACACGGTAGATGCCTCCACTTTGCAAAACGCCTGGCTGCAGATCAAGCCTCAAAGAAACGCCTTCCGACCTGACCTCAGCTTCACTGCTGGCTACCAGTTCAGAAAAAGTCCTTCTGAATTCATGGTCTTCATCATTCCACAATTCATATTGATACTTCACCTCAAGCCCCTGTCCTAAAAGCTTACTCTGTGACAGCCGATAAAGCAAATACACAGATCCCTGCCTTTCCTGTAATTCGTACTGAGGCACTTCTGCCCCCATTGCAAGAATATCATCCACCGCAGCATAAGTTTTTATTCCCGCCAGCTGTTTATAATCTACAGCCGCCGTTTCCAGCTTCCCCACGCCCAAATCATCAGTCCAGCAAATGAGTTTATAATCTATGGCATTAGCCAGCCCCTGCTTATAATAACTGCAAAATTTTTCTACAGAACGCTGTTCGCCCAACACCAACATATAAAAAGGCCTGAAGTTTTTCTGCTCCTCGCCGCTGGAATAATAAAACTGCTCCTTATTCAAACCAACGTCATAAACATAGCCCTTAAAGCGACTTTTAACACCAATCAGAGCTGCGCCCCTGCCATTACGCAGATAATCCGCTTTGATCGCTGTTACCAGCTTCTGAAAATCCTGATCGGTCTGCAAAAAGTCACTGACGATAATATTTAAATTTCTGGTATTCGTCGCAAGAACGATTTTATCCAGCTGTGTCAGTAAATCACCATAAAAATCAGTTCTCGCAAAACTCAAACGCTCTCTTGCATCTATTTTCTGAACCCTGTCACCAAAGCGGTAGTAGGTAATATTTTCATTTTTCCATCCTACAGTCAGAGTCTGTTCAATATTATTTATCGCATCAACATATTCTGTTGCCACAGGAAAATTAACAAATCCCTGCATCGACATACTTCCATCCAAAAAAACCGCGCACTCGATATTATTATTATCACTCACTGTTCGTTCAGGAGGGGGCGCAACCTGAGCGCTGCTGCCGCAGCCAAGTAAAGCCATCAGTACGACCAGCATTGCTGCCGCAGTTATCATGCGTTTCATCATTTCAATACCCCATTCTGTCAATAACAATAACAAATAGCCCAACAGGATTATCCGGTCGAGCTATTTACTGCTATTGTCTTACTCTTATTATTTAGAAAGCTTATCAAAAAAGCTCTGTTTCTTCTCCAGCAGCTCTTCCTGGGTAACTTTGGCTTTGGAAGGAATGCTAAAGCCGATTCCCGGATCCTCAGCCAATAATGCTTCCATGGCATTGGCAAAAGAATCATTCTTTTCCGCCACTTTCTCAGCCTGCTTCTGAAAATTCCGATAAATAGTCTGGACCTCACCTAAAGGCATATCCAGACCAGCCGCCAATACGCAAATCCCCGGCGCATCTCCGGTATTCTGCACATGCGTAAACAGTTCATACGGCGTACCATAAGCATTTACCAAAGTCGAAAAGGAAAAGTCTATCGCTCTTTCCAGATCCTCAGGGCAATCGATAATAACGCCGATCCGCTTAGCAGTAGCATTAGTAGGCAGCGATTTGCTTTCAGCAACCATATCCTCCAGCAAACGGTTGAACTGCGACATATTCTGCGGCTGCGGATCCAATTCCATGTATTCAGCCAGCAGATAACCCGGAGTAGTCACGATTTTCAATAAATCGGTACGGTCAATATTCTGCGAGCTTTCCAACATCTCCCTGCCGCTTACAATAGCCAGACGGCGCACAAATTCTTCATTTGCCATCTTCTCGGCCCGCAGCTTATTTTTGCCTAACAACGGCAAAAACTTTCTATTGCTGATGATCTGTAAAGCAATCTTTTCATCCAGGTCTTTAAAATATTCCACTGTATTTTTTAAACCGCGCCCATCTTCTTCAAAACCAGTAAAGACAAAGCCCATCACGTTTTTATTGCTGACATTCAGCAGATATTTATACAGTACTGAAGACGAACCGCTGCCGGTACCGCCTTCAGTAGAATTAACGACGCAAACCAGGTCGGCGTCATCAACAAAAGTATCAACCTTATTATTGCCCACCGAATCAAGATATTCGATAGCAATCTTACGGGCGATATCGCGCTCCTTTCCCGTGCCTTTTACCTTATCGGAAAGCACGATGCAATACTGCTTATATGCTTCCGGCACATCACCCAGATTACTGTTGATCAAAAGCAGCTCGTCCTCGGCGATAACGCCTGCTTCAAATGCAGCTATCGCAGCCTTGTTACCGGCTGCCCCCACACCAATAAGCTTTATTCTTAACATACAAAAACCTCCCTGACGACGCTGTGCGCCGCGCTCAAAATTTCGTTTTTCAAAATCATCGCAACCAACTCCTCATATTTTTAGATATTTTCTGCTGTCAGGCAGCAGGGAGACATGTTTTTAACTTCATAGAATTTTTGCTTTGCATTGTCTTTTTACAGATATGTTAAAATTCTATTGCAATTATAATATCACAAAAGTCCCCCCCGACAAGACACGAGAAATCTTTCCGTAAAATTTCAGCTGATGCCGCGATAATTTCCCCAGAATAATTACAGTTACACCGTAATTATTCTGATCGCCTCATCCGTATCCAGATGAAAACATCGTCTAAAAAACGAACTGCTGACAGGGTTGATAAATTTTGCAAAGAGGATGGCAACGCCAAACATACAATGTGTATTGCCGGTTTACACCGGCAATACACAAACACAGACAAAACTAAAACTTAGAAGCTGTAACGGAAGCCGACATTGACGCCCCAGTTTTTGGTCACGTCGCCGCCGCTGATACGTTCCACATCCAGGTACATACTGGAGTCTTTGTTGAATTTGTGGTTGACGCCGATACCGTATTCGATCGCCGTGCCGCCGATGCTGTCGCTGTAGCTGGCGCTTCTGCCGTCGCCTTTGATCGAAGTGTTGATGTCGCCGTCAAAGTCGTGCAGCACTGCCGCTTTCAGATAGACGCTGCTGCCCTGTTGGAACTCTTTACCCAGCAGGAAGCCGCCGCGCAATAAGATGCTGTTCATACTGTCGTTGGTAACGCTCATGCTGCCGTCACGAGTGGTAACGGTATAATCGTCGCCGCCCAGATGTACATGGCTGGCGCGTACCATCGGCTCAAGGAACCAGTCGTTTTGCAGTTGTTGACGATAGCCGTATTCCACAGCGAAGCTCATGGCGTTGCTGCTGAAATCGCCGTTCAGTTTTTGGGCGATCGTGCCGCCGTAAGCGCTGGTTTCGCTGTCTACTTTGCCGACTTTGGCAATGATGTCCACATGGTGGCCTTTGTCACCGATCCAGATGCCGTACAAAGCCCCGGCTGCTGTTTTGATCTCGCCGTCGCCGTTAGTCAGAGTAGTATCGCCTTTGGCATACTGTCCGGCCAGGCCGATGCGCCAGTTATTGCCGATCTCGTAGTCGTAGCCGGCTGCGAAGCCGTTGTAGTTGAAGTCGTTGTCGCCCTGCAAGCCGTCTACTTTGATCTTGCCGCCGACGTATTTAGCCCAGACGCCATCGTTGTCGTCACCGCTGCAGACGTCGCCCAGACGTTCCATCAGGGTTTCATCTGCGCCGAACAAATTCACTGCCGCACCAGCTGCGATTTTGTTGGCGTCCTGTGCCGCCATTTGAGCTACGGATTGTTCACAGGCTTTAGTGGTTACTTTGGTCAGGTTCAGGCTGCCGTCAACAACTTCCGCTGCGCCTGCATATTCATAAGCCCAGACGCCGTTGTCATATTTCATTTCTTTGATGTTATATGTAGCGTTGCCTTCACCCGAAGCCTGCGCATTTTTTATCAGCACGACGTCGCTGTCAGTATTTAGATGATTCCCATCATCATCGGTGATATTGTTGTAACCATTGCGCATACCCTGGTCAAAAACAGTGATGTCATAGGTGCCGTTGCCGGTAACAACGGAATCATCAGAAATGATCTGATCATTACCTGCCGATTGTCCGTAAACGCCGTTGGCATTGGTACGCATAAAGAATGCATTAGTACCTGTAGCTTTAATATCATAGGCGTCAATAGTACGGTACTGCAGGGCATTATATCGATCTTCCAGATTTTTCTCGTCGTAGAAATATACCGTGCTGTCCTCCAGGGTCAGCGTATCATCAGTTACTAATTCCTGCAGCTTATCCGTCAGATTCAAACGTGCATCCGTCAAATCCATCAGGCCATAATTGCCATCATTATCCAATACATATGTATTGGATTTCAAATTCAGGACGCCGCCGGTAAAGGCCGTCGCACCATTGAAAGTAACGTCTGCTTCACCGGCGTCAAAGGTCGTTTCTCCGCCGGTAGCTTTGGCAGCATAATCGCGGGCATAAGGATCACTTTCAGTATCATCAGTATCACTTATACCACCCTCTACCACAATATCTGCATTATTCGTTTGGAAGAGCAGGGTGCTGTTTGTAGCTGTAATGCCACGGGCGTAGCTCTTGTTAGCATCTTTATCGCCACTGTTAGCACTGATCGTCATTTCTCCTGCACTGTAAAGCGTCATTTTTGCACCGTTGCTGTCGATTGCCGTAGCCGTACTATCACCAGCGCTCTTAGAACCAGCTTCTGCTTTGATCTGCAAGGTTCCCTGTGTTGCCATAGTTATACTGCCGCCGTCCGCAGTTACGCCAACAGCATTAGCAGCAGCACTATCAGTGTCTCCGGCATTAGCGATGATCGCAATGCCCTTTTCAGCATCTGTTGCTAACAGCTGCACGTCTGTTCCTTTAGACTTCAGGGACAGGGCCTCATCTTTAATCTCGCCTTTAGTTGCCTCGGCCATCATAGCAATGCCGCCAGCCTGGGCACCGAAAGTTTTCCCTTCGACAGCGACCGCCGTTGCCAAGGTAGTAGTCTCCGTTTTACTGGCATCATAACCATCAGCATTTTCATCGCCTGTGGCTTCTACATGCAGCTCTAAAGTACCAGCCACCTGCAAAGTTACAGCTGTATTTTTAGCCTGCAATCCCAGCGCCGTATCCGTCGCAGACGCATTTGCGGCCCAGACAGCTACTGCTAAATCAGTGCTGGAAATCACATTCAAGCTGCCACCTGCAGTCATAATTCCTGTGGCCGTAGCCGTAGCCCCGTTAGTAGTCTGGTCGATAGTCGTTGTACCGTTGGCGTCAGCTGTTAATTCCGCGCCTGTACCAACAGCCCCGGCAATTCCGCCCGTACCGCCTGTCGTTGTATGTTCATCAGGTTTAACACCAGCTTGCGCAACAGCACCTGTACCAGCTGTCGGGTCAACTTTATATTTGCTTGCGCCTACGCCATCACCGGCCGTTGCTGTTACCTCTATCTTACTGGTAGTCAGCTTAACGCTGGAATCTGTAAAAGTCAGGCCGATAGCTTCAGCGCTGCCGCCCACGTTGTTTTGTCCATTAGAGCCTACTGTGCCACCGTTGCCGCTGGCGCCGCTTGTACCGCCTGCGCCGCCGGTCCCATCGTTGTTGATAAATGTATCTGGAACAATGACGTTACTTTCATGATAAGTAGTATTCGTCACTGCCTCACCAATTGTTGTAGCCGTATCCCAATAATATATTATACTATCATCACTTGTAGGATCGTAGCCCTTTTGCTCCCAGTCCTGACGAGTATTACTTGTTTTTGTGCCATCAATGGCCAAATCCGCACCATCAGCACCGCCGAGGCCGCCGTTGCCACCGTTGCCGCCGGCACCACCGTTGCCGCCATTACCGCCCAACCCGGCAGCACCACCGTCACCGCCTGTTGCTTTCACACTGACCGCACCTATAGTGACGTCCATCGTGATATTTCTGCCAGTGAAACCTGTGGCTGCAGCATCACCGCCAGCACCGCCGTTGCCACCGTTGCCACCGTTACCGCCGTTGCCGCCGTTGCCACCAGTACCACCAGCACCGCCGTTACCACCAGCACCGCCGGCAGCCAGACCATGAGCTTTCCATTCCTCAGTAGTAATTTGCGTACCTGTTATTGTTCCCGGATCATATGTAGGATTACTAACATCTACTCGAGTATCCTTTTCATGAGGCTTCCCTGTAATGTTTTTATCTGCCGTCCCAGTATAAGTCAGATCTGCTCCAGATAACGCAACTGCATCCTGACCTTTGCTGCCATTACTGCCGGTGCCGCCATCTCCGCCCGTACCGCCTGTACCACCTCTGCCGCCGTCGCCGCCGTAGCCGCCCTCAGCCGCCACTGTCAAAGTCTCCAGTGTCACAGAACCGCTGCTGATATTACTCAGATCCAAGCCGACAGCCGTACCCTTCGCACCATGCCCGCCATCAGCGCCATTACCGCCTGCTGCGCCGTTCGCCGCATTACCGCCTGCGCCGCCACCATTACCGTTGACGCCGTTCAAACCATTATGGTCCGCAATATTACTATAATCAATACCATTTATAGTCTTCGTACCCTGATCAGTCAAGTGATCAGTACTCAAAGCGCCGTCAGCAAGCTCTGCACCAGCGCCGCCGTTACCGCCGTTAGCCCCGGTCCCTCCTTGTCCACCATCACCACCGGCAGCTCCGTCACCGCCAGCCCCCACTACCGTAAAGTCAGAGCCGCTGATAACCACATTGCTGCCGCCCTGCAAACTAATACCGGCAGCAGTTCCTGCTCCGCCGTCCGTACCGGCCGCACCCAAGCCGCCAGTTTCTGCCTGTGTTGTTGCCGTAGCAGCACCGCCGCCGTTACCACCAATGCCGTTATTCGTACCAAGGACACCTGCCAAGCCCACAGTACCAGTCGTACCATCTAACCCGGCGCCGCCTTTTTGCTTGTCCTCATCATTTTGCCCATCACCACCTACGGCTATGATCTCGGTTCCAGCAGTGATACTGATCGTCAGGTCTTTGACATTGCTATCAGCAACGCCAATCACCGTGCTGCTGCCTGCAGCCAGGCCTGCGATCACAGGCTGGTCCCCTGCCTCTGGGTTCTGCGGTCTTTCACCGCGTCCAGCTGCACCGTCAATGCCCTCTACGGTAATACTGCCCAAGGTGATTGTTGTTCCCGTAAGGCGTTTATCAAAAAACTGTGCTACATAAATATCCGTACCGTCACAAGCTTCACTGGAGACCTTAATATCTCCGTTAGTGCTTGCTGCCAGATATGCCTCATATGTCAAAGGCGCGTTTTCTTCACCATGCGAAGCAGCTGCCCATGCCTGCTGCGGCACAGCGACCGCTGCCATACCCATGACTGCCAGCGTTACTGCCGCTGCCAGCTGTTTGTTTCTGCCTGCTTTAAAATCCATCAAAACCAACTCCTTAAATTTTGGATAATTGCAATTATTTATTTTGCTGCCACAGGGCAGTAAAAATCATTCATAGACCTATTGTTTTAAGATCGTTTTTATAATTTAATACAGTCTTTTTATTGTTTTTATTTTTATTTTTCAATCTATAAACTATAATCCATTTTTATTATACAACAGATGTCCCCCCCGACAAGACACGAGAAGGTTTTTCGTGAAAATTTTTTCAGCGCCGCGATATCACGCTGCGCGGCACTTGCGGCAAGCCGCAAGTGCGTGTGCGTGCTTCACTCGCCAAGTGACGAAAACATCGAAAAAAAACGTCTGCCACAGCAGACGTCTCTAAAAATACTTATTCAAATTTTCTGCCGTTCATACCCATATCCACAGCTCTTCCCAGACAGGCGACACTTATTCCCAGTGCCGCTGCCAGCTTTACCAGCGTAATGACGCTTGTGTTGCACTACCGTTTCAATATTGCCTGGCTGGCGGCTAGAAAACAGAGCCGCCAGTTTGCAGAAACTGATCACTGACGCTCTCAAAATAGTGAGCAGCCACATCTAAAAACATAAACACCTCAGGTAAAATACCTGAGGTGTTTATGTTTTTATTATTTATTTTGCAAATACAAATTTTTTCAGTCGTGCAGATGCGGCGCTTTGTAATCAGCCGGCAGCCAGAAAAGCCTGATCGGCAGATTTGACGCTCCCGGAGGCGACCAGGTAAAACGTCCTTCACTGTTGGGCTCAAGCGTAGCGATGCGGAAGCCTTCTTCGCCTAAGCGGCCAAAAGCAGGAATATCAGGGATATTGATGAGCTTACGTTCACTGCCCTGCTCTAAAACGCCTACGCCGGCAAACATGCCGCCCCACGGATTGAGCCAAAGCTCATAAGGTTTATCGCCTTTCAGCTTATAATCGATATTATAAACAACGCCGTAATTGCCATAGTTTTCGACCGGCAGCCCTGTGGTCGCATCTATACCCCGCAGATATTCGCCAGTCTGGCTGTCTGCTAAAAGCAGCGCGTAACCTGTGCCTGTTTCAGTTTCTATCGGACGCTGCAGCGTATAGTTCAGGTCAGCTTTGGCAAAAGTGCCCCGCAAAGGATGCTCGTCCATGGGCAGTTGCTGCGCCAATACGGAGAATAGTTCTATATCGCTCTGCGGTTCGCACATCAATACCGTTATTTCGACTGGCCTGTCGCTGGTAAAGTCGATAGTGCCTGTTAAAAGCTTGTCTGGCGGCAGCAGCGTGCCTTGCCCGCCCAGAAGTTCCGTCGTTTTACCAAAGCCCAGCGTAGTGGTGTGCGGTTTCTGGTCAGCAAAATAATATTCCTGTGATTTTTTACCAACAGCCTGATAGTCATGGCTGGGACCGTCGATACCGCTGCGGGTAACAGTAAAACTGGCCGGACGCAATCCGTTATTTTTGACGAGGATCGCCAGCTTTTTCAGTTTGCTGGTACCGTTGACATGATGAAAGAACAGCCGCCCTTCACCCTGCAGTGTATCCCGGTATAAAATACCTGTTGCGTAAACCATTTCCGGGCTGTCGGAAAAGAGCAGCCGCGGACCGTCGGCCTTCACTTTGCCCCGCAGCTGCTGATGATCAGGTACGCCCTGCTGCGGCCAGACAGCTTGAGCCAGACCTCCAGACGGGGTATTCAAAAGAAAGCCGCACATACATGCGGCTATAAGGTTTCCTAAAATTTTTTTCATAAGTATAATTATCCCCAACTACTGTTTTAAACTATTTGCATAGTCCTGCAAAAATTTTTCCAGGCCTTTATCAGTCAGCGGGTGCAGCAGCATCTGTTCCAGCACATTGGTCGGGATCGTCGCTATCTGCGCTCCGGCCAGCATGACCTGATTGACATGGTCAAGATTGCGGATACTGGCAGCGATGATCTCTGTTTTCAGACCATACTGCTTAAATATTTTTACCATATTGGCAACAAGCTGTACGCCGTCTTCGCCAATGTCGTCCAAACGTCCAATAAAGGGACTGACGTAGGAGGCGCCGGCATTAGCGGCCAGCATGGCCTGAGATAAGCTGAACACCAGGGTAACATTGGTTTTTATACCCTCACTGCTCAGGATCTTTACTGCTTTTAAGCCTTCGGCAATACAGGGGATCTTGACAACGATATTATCAGCTATCTGCGCCAGCTGACGTGCTTCACGCACCATACCGGCACAGTCGGTACTGATAACTTCCGCACTGACCGGCCCTGTTACAAGTTTGCAGATTTCCGGTATCACTTCAGCCTGCGTGCGTCCGCTTTTAGCGATCAGGCTGGGATTAGTAGTAACACCATAGATGATACCCAATTCCGCCATGCCAGCTATTTCGTCGACATCAGCGGTATCCATAAAAATTTTCATCACTGAACCCTCTCTCCCACTGGAACTATACTATTTTAAGGTAATACGACTACCTTGGTGGCATTGGTCTGCCCCGGCAGGCTCATGGTCATGATGTTATACCAGGCCATGATGCGGTCGCCTTCTTTGATATTCTGACAGTCTTCATAAACGTCTTTGCTGACAGTTACGATGATGTCACGGTTAGAGTTGAGCAGGCGTACGGATTCTCCGTCTTCACTGGGAATAACCTTTTCAACATGCATATATTTGCCCTGTTTTTCGTTATTTTTGCCAAAAACAATGGCAAAGCCTTCTGCCTGCGGCGGATAGCTGCGGGTCATTTTGCTGGAATAGTAGGCGGTCACTTTGCGGCCTTTCCTTAAAGCGCGGTCGCCTTTCAGGTCGCCGTCTTTCCCGTCGATAAGCAAGGTTTTATCAGTTACGATAACTGTGGCTACAGGATAATTGCCATCGCCTTTTACAGTTACTTTATCTCCGTCAACGGCAATTATTTCGCCGGTAGTAGCCATTACGTCGCGTACCGGGCTGGGATAGATCTTTTCTGGTGGCTCTGCCGCGCTGACGATACCCAATCCCAGCGTAAACAGGCAAATCAATGTTAGAATAAATGTGCGTTGTAATTTCATGATCACAACTCCTCTCATCGGTTCGTACTTTTTATATTATAGCAAACCTTTGTGACAAATGCGTGTTATTTTAATAACTTAATCATGATAAAAACCTTGCCTATGTTAAAAAGGCCCGCAATGCGAGCCTTTTCTTATTTGTTGGTATAGGCGATGGCAAGCTCGGTAAGCATAGCCACAGCTTTATAAAGGCAGTTTTCATCAAAATCGAAGCAGCTGTTATGATGTCCGGCTGCAATTTCAGTGCCATACATCAGGTAAGCAGCACGGCCGCCCTTCTGCTGCACACGTTCCATAAAATACGAGCAGTCTTCACTGCCGCCCAGATCCATATAATCCACAACTTTGGCATATTGACCGCAGCGTTCTGCGAGCACTTTGATCTCGGCGCCCAGTTCATGGTCGGCTACACAGGCAGGCGCACCGCCTGCTTCGCTGATAGTGACGTCGACATTATACATATCGGCGGAGGCTTTGATCATGCGGCGGGCTTCACTTATCATAAATTCATTGATCTCGGTATTGGCGCCGCGTGTTTCCATTTTGATCAGCCCCACGTCAGGAAGAACATTCCTGCCGGTACCGGCCTGTAATACGCCTACGTTGATCCTGGAAGCGCCCTGCCCGTGGCGGGAAATAGAGTGCAGCGCGATACATGATGCTGCCGCTGCCAAAAGGGCATTGCGGCCTTTTTCAGGTGCGGCACCGGCGTGGCTGGATTCGCCTTTGAAGCTGGCGTCCAGTTTTGTCGTTGCCAGAAAACCGCCTGTCAGGCAGACAAGCGAGTCCGCTTCGGTTGCTTTAAAGCCAATGTGCCCGCCAAACATATAATCGACATCGTCAACGATACCTTTGGCTACCATAGCACGTGCGCCGCGCACACCTTCTTCGGCCGGCTGAAAAATAAGCTTGACGGTTCCTGCCAGCTCTTCTTTATGTGCAGCAAGCAGTTTAGCCAGGCCAAGGCCAATAGTGACATGGCCGTCGTGACCACAGGCATGCATCGCGTTCGCATGCAGCGAACGAAAACCGTTTGCCAGGGGGCGATGCTGCTCGTCTGCGCATTCTTCAACATCATTGCAGTCCATATCGACACGAAAAGCGACAGTTTTACCGGGTCGGGCAAATTTCATCACGCCGACGACTCCTGTTTTTCCGCCCTTCATTTTCTCTACCAGATCTGCGTCAGCGCCTTCGCTGACGGCGCGGGCCATAGCCTGCTCCAGAACTTCCGCTCCGGGAAGTCCCATCATTTCAGATTCTTCAAGGGCATCGTCGCCCATATAAACATCATAACCCAGTGCCTGCAGTTCTTTGATCACCATGGAAGCTGTCCTGAACTCCGTCCAGCCTGTTTCAGGATGACGGTGCAGATCACGACGACGCTTTACTAATTCGGGCTGCAGAGCTTCTGCTTCCTGCCAGATTTTTTGCATACTTCATATCCCCTCTTTCAAAAATCTAAAAAAGCACCAGCTGATCGCTGTCAATAGGCATCAAAGCATCGGCCGGGGTCTGTTTTCTGTTTTTGTCTGTTACCCACTTGCCGCAGGCAGGGCAGCTCATGCTGGCTGTTCGCACAGCCCAGGCCAGATGTTTACCGCACTTGGGGCAGATAAATTCGACCTGCATTATTTCGCTTGCTTTGCGCTTTTCCATGACTGTTGCTTCGCACCTTTCGTTTGTACTCTTTGGTTTATTATACTATAATGCGCTGAACTTTGCAGACATTTTTAGCATTAAACCACATGGACAAATACCTGAAAATGGTCTATTCTATAAAGAGAATGTGTTTAGGAAAAGAAAAGCGAGGTAATAGTATGGCTGGATTGGCACAGGAATTTGAACGGCTTGGCTGCTGGGAATCGGCAACTGAGGAAGAAAATATCGTGATTTATGGTATGGATTTTGAAGAGGAAAAAGTTTTTGTGGTTTTTACAGACGATGCCGGCAAAACGCCTGTTGATGAGGCAGCGCCGCTGGTAGCTGCCTGCTACAGCGACGACGACTGTTTTAAATGGGGCAAGGAGCTGGAAAACTTTGCCGCCTGGGAGCAGCTGTGCGACGCGCATAAGCCCGGCTCTCCGGCTTTGCTGCACGCTTTGGCAGCATACGAACTGCCAAAAAAATAGTATTAAAGCGAAAAAAGTCCTGCCGCTTGAAGCGGCAGGACTTTTGCATATTTTTAATTCAGTTTAAAGGTCACTTCAACGCTGGTATCTATTTTCAAAGTACCGGGCATCAGCTGCGTCGGAGCTGCCGCATCGGCTGCTAACGACCGTTTATAATTCATTCCTGCCGCAACCATAGTCTCGCCATTGTAGTCGCTGACTTCGGCGCTGAGCATTTCGCCAAGGCTACGTCCGCCGGCATTGGCCACGATCGCCGCTTTCGTCCTGGCATTGTCAACAGCAGCGGCTAAAAGCTGACGCTGCACGGTGCTTTCTTCGCTTAAGGCAAAGTTGACCTGATTGACATTAGTAACGCCTTCCTGAACGGTTTTATCGATGACATCACCCAGTTTTTTTAAATCGTCTACCTTGATCCGCATGGTGGTATTCAAGGCATAGCCTTTTTGCCTGCTTTTGCCATTGATATTTTCATAATCAGGATACAGGTTATAGCTGGAGCTTTGGATATTGCCTTCGCTGATCGCCAGCCCTAACAGGGCCCGGCGTACCTTCTGGCTTGCTTCTGCGGCCTGATCGCGCGCCGCTTCGGCAGTATCGGCTTTAACGCTGATCCCCAGTGTTACATAAGCCATATCCGGCGCTACTTCCTGTTTGGCAACGCCTCTGACAGAAATCGTGTTTGCTTCGGCTGCCATAGCAGCACCCTGCATCGATAATAAACTTATGGCAACCAGTGTTGCAGCTGCCAGCGCTTTAACTTTTTTCATAGTAAGACCTCCCATTTCATTATGCCTTCATTATAGCATTGAACCTATGGCAAAACTATGTTTTTTAGCAGTCTTCACCTAGATATTACTTTTCCATCACAAAATTGTCACTGCTATTGCCAATTTGCCAAAAAAATTTTACAATTAGATAAGCATTTAAACTTAGAAAAGAGGTCATCATCATGGAACGCAAAGTTATCCAAGTCGAGGAACGTCCGCCGCTTCTGCTCAACATTCCGCTCAGTATCCAGCATCTGTTTGCAATGTTCGGCGCAACTGTGCTCGTGCCGTTTCTCTTCAATGTCAATCCTACTACCTGTTTGTTTATGAATGGTATTGGCACATTATTGTATATTTTTCTTACCAAAGGCAAAATACCTTCTTATCTTGGTTCCAGTTTTGCTTTTATTTCCCCGGTAATGGTCATTCTAAGTACTTCCAGTTACTCTGACGCCCAGGCCGGTTTTATCGTTTTCGGTCTTATCTTCATTTTATTTTCCCTCATTATCAAATATACCGGCACCGGCTGGATAGACGTTATTTTCCCACCTGCCTGTATGGGTGCCATCATCGCTGTTATCGGCCTGGAGCTTGCGCCTACGGCGGCAGGCATGGCCGGTCTTACAGGTGATGTGATCGATTTCCGGAATATTGCGGTTTCCATGTTTACTCTGGCTGTGACGATTATCGGTTCCGTGGCTTTTAAAGGCTTTCTTTCTATTATTCCTATCTTATTCGGCGTTATCTGCGGCTATATCTTTTCCTTCTTTATGGGGCTGGTAGATTTAGCTCCTGTCGCAGCCGCCCCGTGGTTCCAGCTGCCGCATTTTTATCAGCCGACCTTCAATATCAATGCGATCCTGATCATTGCTCCGGCTGCTTTAGTAGTGCTGGCCGAACACATCGGCCATTTAGTAGTTACCGGCAACGTAGTAGAGCGTAACCTGATCAAAGATCCGGGCCTGGCGCGTTCACTTTTTGCTGATGGCTGCTCCAACGTCCTGTCCGGTTTCTTCGGTGCTACTCCTAATACTACTTACGGTGAAAATATCGGCGTTATGGCTATCACTAAAGTTTACAGCGTATGGGTCATCGGCGGTGCGGCAGTCATGGCGATCTGCCTTTCCTTTGTCGGTAAGCTGTCCGAGCTTATCCGCAGTATTCCCGTTCCCGTCATGGGCGGCGTCTGCATCCTGCTGTTCGGCGTTATTGCTGCTTCCGGGATCAGGGTACTGGTTGAAAGTAAGGTCGATTACAGCAAGTCTGCTAATCTTGTAATGTCCTCCGTAATTATGATCGTCGGCCTCAGCGGCGCCAAACTTACCTTCGGAACGATCAGCGTTCAGGGTATGGTTTTAGCAACACTGGTCGCTATTTTGATGAGCCTGACCTTTAAACTGCTTGATTCTTTAGGTTTAATGCGTAAAGATTGATGTAAAAAGTTTCGTAAAAAAGACCTTACCTTGCAAAAGGTAAGGTCTTTTTGCTTCATTCAGGCAGAGCAAGAGATTAGCGCCGTCATTATACTTTCATATTAACTTTTTTGACCGCTTCAACTGCTTCGTTATCATCATGCAGTTTTTTCTGCTGTGCTTCAGCAGCATATTTTTTCAGCAATACAGTTACGAGGCCCGGCTCCGTCAGACCACCTGGACCGTCGATACAGCCACGGTCACAGGCCATGCCTTCAAACAGCTCACATTTTATTTTACCGTCAATAACTTTCTGCAGATCTTCAAGGCAATGCTCCAAGCCACTGGCATAATGCATAGCCGGTTCAGGACGCCCTGCTTCCTGCAGTGCATGGGCTACAGCCCCCTGCACCCCTTTGTGCAAAGGGAAGGAAATACCGAAGCCCGATGCTTTGGTAGCGTATTCTTCAGGTGTAACTGCGGCAGGGTCAATCCCCGCTCCTTCCAGCATACAGAATAATTCTTCAAAGGTCAGCACATAATCAATAGCATCAGAGAACTGTCTGGCTTCACCCTTTTTAGCTATACAAGGCCCAATAAAAACCGTAACGGCATCCGGATATTTTGTTTTGACATAGCGTCCGCAAGCAACCATCGGCGAAACTGTAGTAGAAATTTTATCGATGTGCTCGGGCAAATGCTGTTTAATAAGGGAAACAAACGAGGAACAGCAGGAGCTGGTAATAAAGCTTTGCTGCGCCGGCACTTTTTCCATAAATTCTTCCGCTTCATGTAATGCCGCCATATCGGCTCCGACAGCAACTTCTTCGACACCGGCAAAACCCATTTTTTTGATAGCGGCAACTATCTGTTCCGGCGTTACTTTAAAACCCAGCTGCCCTATAAAAGAGGGCGCCAGCAGCGCATAGACCTGCTGCCCGCTTTTAATAGTCTGGATAAGCTGTACGATACTACTGCGTTCGTCGATTGCCCCAAAAGGACAGGCGCTGCGGCAGGCACCGCATTGAACGCATTTCTGCGTATCGATTTTCGCTTTCCTGTCAGCACCTGCCGTAATCGCATCTAAAGGACAGGCACCTTCACAGGGACGGCTTACTTCAATGATCGCCCCATAAGGGCAGACCTTTTTACACATCCCACATTCTATACATTTGCTTTTATCGATATAGGCCCTGTTCTGGTGAATAGAAATAGCCTGTTTAGGGCATTTATTCATACATTTATGGGCTACACAATGGCGGCAGGCATCAGTGATCAAAAATTTGTCGATCGGACACTGATCACAGGCTTCCGGTAAAACATCGATGATTGGCAGTTCTTTATTGACAGGCTCTGCTAAAGCACGAGTAGAAGCTTCCACGATGTTCAGGTCTACCGTAAGTCCCAACGCCATGTTGATACGATTCTTTAACACCGCCCGTTCTTTATGCACACAACAGCGCACACGTGGGCCATCTTCAGTTACAACGCTGTAGAGTATATCATAAACATGCTCCGGTAAAGTACCCTGCCATGTAAATTTTGCCAAACCTGTTAAAACAGCACGACGGAATTTAGTAACTTCAGTCAGTTCCATATGATATACCTCCAGTGTAAAGTTCTGTACAAGATTATTGTACCGTTTTTTATTCAAATCAGCAAATAAAAGAACTTAGAAAATTATAATGACGCCTATAGAAAAAATAAAGCAGCTTTCTATCACACACACAGGCTCCTTTTTATACACCGGCGGTCAGAGGATGTTATCTCGCTGCGCCATACTTCGGCTACGGCAGCTTTCTATCACACGCGCAAGCTCCTTTTCGTCGCCTGCTCTGTGAAAGCTCTCTGTCTCGGTCGTTCACTTCTCTTCACTCGTGAGCCGACCGGCGATTCGCTTTTCCCAGGTTCCCTGGTCGGTTAAAAGTAAACACATAGCAAAAGGACCTATACCAAATGGTATAGGTCCTTTTGCTAACCGGCAGCTTTCTATCCTCCCAGGCCGCTTCCAGCCAAGTACTTTCGACGTTTAAGGGCTTAACTTCTGTGTTCGGGATGAGAACAGGTGGATCCCCTTAGCTATCGCCACCGGATTGTTTCAGGTTCAAACCCTGAAAACTATATAGAAGAAACTAAACTAACGATACTTTTTGCTGTGTGTTTCTTTGTGTTTTACTTATATGATTCGCTCTTTAGCATTACTGCCTCGGCGATCACTTTCATCGAAACAGCTCCTATTCGTCGCTTTTTCGATATAAGTTCAACCTTTTCTGCCATTGGCTTCGCTTACGCTTGCCTCTGTCAGGGTTTCACTTAAGTCAAGCCCTCGACATATTAGTATCGGTCCGCTGAGTACATTACTGCACTTACACTCCCGACCTATCAACCTCATCTTCTTTAAGGTGTCTTACTAGATTACTCTATGAGAGATCTCATCTTAAGGCTGGTTTCACGCTTAGATGCTTTCAGCGTTTATCCTTTCCGAACGTAGCTACCCAACTGTACTCCTGGCGGAATAATTGGTACACCAGCGGTTCGTCCACTCCGGTCCTCTCGTACTAGGAGCAGATCCCTTCAAATCTCTTACGCCCGCGATGGATAGGGACCGAACTGTCTCACGACGTTCTGAACCCAGCTCACGTACCACTTTAATGGGCGAACAGCCCAACCCTTGGGACCGACTTCAGCCCCAGGATGTGATGAGCCGACATCGAGGTGCCAAACCTCCCCGTCGATATGGACTCTTGGGAGAGATTAGCCTGTTATCCCCAGGGTAGCTTTTATCCGTTGAGCGATGGCCCTTCCACTCGGTACCACCGGATCACTAAGCCCTACTTTCGTACCTGCTCGTCGTGTTTGACTCGCAGTCAAGCTCCCTTCTGCCTTTACACTCTTCGCGCGATTTCCAGCCGCGCTGAGGGAACCTTTGGGCGCCTCCGTTACTCTTTCGGAGGCGACCGCCCCAGTCAAACTGCCCGCCTGACACTGTCCCGGATTTCGTTACTCTCGCGGTTAGAATTTCAATACATCAAGGGTGGTATCCCAACGTCGGCTCCAGCTAGACTAGCGTCCAGCTTTCCATGCCTCCCACCTATCCTGTACGTAATGTATCAAAACCCAATGTCAGGTTACAGTAAAGCTCCATGGGGTCTTTCTGTCCAGTCGCGGGTAACCTGCATCTTCACAGGTATTTCAATTTCACCGGGTCCCTCGTTGAGACAGTGCCCAAATCGTTACACCTTTCGTGCGGGTCGGAACTTACCCGACAAGGAATTTCGCTACCTTAGGACCGTTATAGTTACGGCCGCCGTTCACCGGGGCTTCAGTCGAATGCTTTGGACTAATCCGAACATCCTTCCTTAACCTTCCGGCACTGGGCAGGTGTCAGCACCTATACGTCAGCTTTCGCTTTAGCAGGCACCTGTGTTTATGGTAAACAGTCGCTTGGGCCTCTTCTCTGCGACCACTCTATGCTCCATCCGCATGGGACTTCACAACAGTGGCTACCCTTATCCCGAAGTTACGGGTACATTTTGCCGAGTTCCTTAACGAGGGTTCTCCCGCGCACCTTAGGATTCTCTCCCCGCATACCTGTGTCGGTTTACGGTACGGGCGGTAGCTCTCTCACTAGAAGCTTTTCTCGACAGTGTGGGGTCAGCAACTTCGCTCGCATTTCTGCTTACTCCGCTTCACGCCTCAGGCTCTCAGTGTACGGATTTGCCTGTACACCACCCTACACGCTTACACATGCTCTTCCATTCGCATGCTTGCCTGCCCTTCTGTGTCACTCCATTGCTCAAACAATTACTACCGGTACTGGAATATCAACCAGTTGTCCATCTCCTACGCTCTTTGCCTCGGATTAGGTCCCGACTTACCCTGAGACGACGATCGTTGCTCAGGAATCCTTATGCTTTCGGTGGAAAGGAT
>ENA-UESI01000055-UESI01000055.1-human-gut-metagenome-genome-assembly--contig:-NODE-55-length-89456-cov-5.396234_pt1 | contig 89456 bp, 74 predicted proteins | sample MGYA00243005_ERZ508006 | MGnify/ENA primary metagenome ERZ508006 (study PRJEB26167, sample SAMN06115436) | human gut metagenome | host: Homo sapiens | place: China:Shandong | collected 2015-06-10... | reverse complement strand
CGAACAGCGTCATCAGTACGCGTAATTTCAGATAGTCAGGATTCTGACGGGTAATGGTGGTACATCCCATCTTCACCGCACTTTGCAAAGCGTCTTCACGCTCTATGAATATTCGTTTTTCGGGAACGGCAACAAATGAAAATACCGGTTTTGATGCTCTCAGCTGATATTGTCCGAAAGAAGTCCCGAAAGCATCGGTCACCCGGCGGATGATATCTTCCGTCACCTTACCCGACAGGAAAATGGAACAGTTGCCCGAATGATAATGCCGTCCGTAGAAATCACGGAGTACTTCCGGTGTAATGGCATGATAATCCTCCTCCACTACAATTTGCCCGCATGGATGCTGTGTCCCGTAAAGCGCCTGTAACAGGCCACGGTGTGCAAGGAAGTCTACTTTAGAAGTATTGACCAGATATTGCTGGATATTCGTATCCAGGATGGTATGCAGTTCTTTCTCCGGAAACACAGGTTCCTTAATCATGGATTCCACCACTTCCAGCGTTTTTGCCAGATACTTGTTCAACGAGTAGACAGTGATATAAGCATACTCCGACGAACTGGACAGTTCGAGCCATGAACCATAATAATCCAGTTTCTCTGCAATGGTTGCCGCCGTATACTTCTGCGTGCCTTCGCGTAGCATCCGGTTTGTAAACAGCGCCTGCAACTTCTGCGACTGTTGCCAGCGCCCTCCGGCAAAAAGAATATCCATACGGACCACCTCCTGTTCACCGGCATTGACAACCGTCAACGGGACACCGTTCGGCAAAGTAGTCCGGACGGGAGGAAGGATATGGAAATTTTTCAGGGCTTGTATTTCAGGTTGTATCGTACGATCCATAAATCAGCTTCTGTTCTTCAAAAATTCTTCTGCATGTTTCAGATCCTGCGGCGTGTCGATACCGATCGTTTCCACATCACTGATGCCTACCTTTATTTTATATCCATTCTCCAGCCAGCGCAACTGTTCGAGTGATTCTGCCAACTCCAGAGAGGATTGCGGTAGAGCGGTGATCTCCTTCAATACTTCCGTGCGATAAGCGTACAGACCGATATGTTTGTAGTAGGTATGTCCCTTCAGCCAGTCTTCCTTATCGGCATTGCGCTGAAAAGGTATGATGGAACGGCTGAAATAAAGTGCGTTCCAATTCTTGTTGAGCACCACTTTCGGGGAGTTGACATTCTCCAGTACAGCAAACGGTTCATCGGCTGTGAAAGGCTTCACCAACGTAGCAATCTGCGTGGTAGGGTCTTCGAAACAAGCCTTTACAGCATTCAGCTGGGAAGGCTGGATGAAAGGTTCGTCCCCCTGTATATTGACTACCACATCAAAGTCGCCTCCGATCTTAGTGCACGCCTCATAGCAGCGGTCGGTACCACTTTTATGGTCGACGGAAGTCATGACTACTTTTCCTCCGAATGCTTTTACGGCAACTTCAATACGTTCGTCATCGGTAGCCACATAAGCATCATCCAAGATGCCCGCTACTTGTTCGTATACACGCTGTATCACCGTCTTTCCCCCCAGCATAGCCAATGGTTTCGCAGGGAAACGGGTGGATGCGTAGCGGGCAGGTATTATTCCCAGAAATTTCATATCTGATTGTATTTTAATTCTTCTAATCCTTTCACAACATACTCTCTTTTCAGGTCTTCCGGCTTCAACACCCGGTCATCGAAAGAGAGCAAATCAATATCCAGACTGACTTTTTCTTCCTTCTTATCCTCCGGACGACGCCCGGCGGACTGCTCGATAGCTTTCAGTTCTTTGCGCACTCTTTCCTCCTCCGCTTCCGAGAAGAACATCGCCACCTGATTGGAGAACAATGCCGGACTTCTGAAAAACAAAGGGCGTGTCTCCTGTTCAGACGTAAAGCGGATGGTAGGAAACAAATCCACCAGTCTCCTGCGAGCCAGAAGAAGATTCTCTTTCCGGTTGTAGTTACTTCCGATACAAATGATACATTTATGCACGATGAGAGGTTTAATTAAACAAATCATCCAGTCCCGTTTCTTCGAAGACTTCTCCGTCCGGTGTTTCCGAACCGGCACAAGGGTCAAAACCTTCGGGCAATTTGAACGTTTCCGTCTGGCTGTATCCCAAAGTCGGGTCATCGTAGACTTTCTTCATATAAGTTGCCCAGATAGGCAATGCGGCAGCGGCTCCCTGTCCATAAGTCATTGTACCAAAGTGGATGTCACGTTCATCACCTCCTACCCAGCAACCGGACACCAATGATGGAGTAAAGCCCATAAACCAGCTATCCGAGTTATCATTGGTCGTACCTGTTTTACCGCCCATATCGGCCGTAATTCCGTAACGGCGAACACGTCCGCCTGTTCCTTCATTGATAACGGAACGAAGCATTACCAACATCTTGTATGCGCTCGAAACACTGATAACTTCTTCCATCTGCGGTGCAAACGTAGAAAGCACATTGCCGTCACTATCTTCAATGCGGGTGACGAATAACGGAGCTACCCGAATCCCCTTATTGGCAAAAGCTGTATATGCGCTTACCATTTCACCGACAGAAATTTCGCAGGGACCCAGACAAAGTGAAACAACAGGGTCGATCGCCTTGTTTCGTACACCAAAACTATGAATCAGCCTTACAAGGTTATAAGGATTCAGTTTACCCATCAGGTAAGCCGAAATCCAGTTATCCGAATTGGCCAGTCCCCATTTCAGAGTCACCATTTCACCATAACGTTTATTATTGGCGTTTCGGGGAGTCCATGCCTCTCCTGTTTCGGTAATCAGCGTTTGTTCTACATGACGCACCTGATCACAAGGTGAAAATCCGTTCTCCATCGCCAGTGTATACAGATACGGCTTGATAGTAGAACCTACCTGACGGCGTCCCACCATTGCCATGTCATATTGGAAATATGTATAATTCGGTCCTCCAACATACGCCTTCACATATCCGGTCATCGGGTCCATCGACATGAATCCTGTACGCAGGAAGTGTTTGTAATAGCGAATAGAGTCCATCGGAGTCATAATCGTATCCTTCTCACCTGCCCAAGTGAAAACAGACATTTCCTGAGGAGTATCGAATGCTTTGCGAATCTCCTGTTCAGAAGCACCCGCCGACTTCATTACATTATAACGTTCGGTTTGTTTCATGGCTCTGGTCAGCAATTCTTCCACCCGCGCCTGCGGCAATGCCCTTGCATACGGAGCGTTCTTACTTCCTTGTTTTTCTTTAAAGAACAGAGGTTGCAAGAAGTCGCCTAAATGTTCTTTGATAGCATCCTCAGCGTATTGCTGCATATGCGAATTGATGGTGGTATAAATCTTCAGGCCATCCGTATAGATATTATAATTCGATCCGTCTTTCTTTTTATTTTTGGCGCACCAGCCGTACAACGGATTTGTTTCCCATGAAAGTGAATCTTCATAATACTTCTGCATCTGCCAGCCGCGGTACTCGCTCTTAACCGGTTTCTTGGCGGTCATCACACCACGAAGATATTCGCGGAAATAGGTTGCCAGACCTTCTTTGTGGTCTACACGGGTATATGCCAGTTTCAGCGGAAGTGCCTGCAGAGAATCACACTCCGCATCCGAGATGTAGCCGGCTTTTTCCATCTGACGCAGTACGACATTACGACGTCCCAGCGCATTCTCACGGATTTTCGGATTTCTGGATACCGGATTATAACGGGACGGATTCTGACACATTCCCACCAGCATCGCTGCCTGCTCTATTTTCAAATCTTTGGGTTCACAGCCGAAATAAGTAGATGCGGCTGTCTTTATACCTACAGCATTATTCAGGAAGTCGAACTTATTAAGATACATTGTCAGAATCTCTTCTTTCGTATAGTAACGTTCCAGTTTTACGGCAATCACCCATTCGATCGGTTTCTGCAACAGACGCTGCATAGTATTGCTTGCCACCTTTTCCGTAAACAACTGTTTTGCCAGCTGTTGTGAGATCGTACTACCTCCACCCGCACTTTTCTGCAACAATAATCCACGCTTGACGATAGCACGAAAAAGTGCCTTCGCATCAATACCGGAATGTTCGGCAAAGCGAACATCCTCCGTCGCAATCAGCGCATGAATGATATTGGGAGAAAGATCGGCATAGCTGCTGTACACACGATTGTTTTTTTCCATCGAGAATGTACCCAGTACTTTCCCGTCTTCCGAGAAAACCTCGGTAGCAAATTTATAATTGGGGTTTTCCAGTTCTTCCACAGGAGGCATATAGCCAATCCAGCCTTTAGAGATAGACACAAAAACTACTACGATAGCTATTAAAGCAACTGCCAACAATACCCAAAGAACGTTTATTATTTTTCGAATCATGTTTCTTCTAGCTTAAAAAAGATGCTTATAATTAAGCCGCAAAGGTAGATAAAATATAGCATACAGCAAACGAGTTTTTGATTTATTTGATATTTTAAAACCAACCGAAAAACGAATAAAAAGAGAAAAAAAGTTTGTATTTTACATTTTCTTCGTACCTTTACACTCCGGTAAAACAAGTTCTATCCACATAAAAGATAACAAAATGGAAAACAGAAGTTTAGTAACCATTGCCGAACATTCTAAAGAAAAAATCCTCTACATGCTCGAAATGGCGAAGCAGTTTGAAATGAACCCCAACCGCCGGTTATTGCAAGGTAAGGTAGTAGCAACCCTGTTCTTTGAACCTTCCACCCGTACCCGTCTGAGTTTCGAAACAGCAGCCAATCGCCTCGGCGCACGCGTCATCGGATTTACTGATCCGAAAGCAACCAGCTCCTCAAAAGGAGAAACACTCAAAGACACGATCATGATGGTTAGCAGCTATGCGGATATCATCGTCATGCGACACTATCTCGAAGGAGCTGCCCGATATGCCAGCGAAGTAGCCCCTGTGCCCATCGTCAATGCAGGAGACGGAGCCAACCAGCACCCGTCACAAACGATGCTCGACCTCTACTCCATCTACAAAACTCAGGGAACACTGGAAAATCTGAACATCTTTCTGGTGGGAGACTTGAAATACGGCCGCACCGTCCACTCACTACTGATGGCTATGCGCCACTTCAATCCTACATTCCACTTCATCGCCCCCGATGAACTGAAAATGCCGGAAGAATATAAGCTATACTGCAAAGAGCATCAGATCAAATACATTGAACATACCGAATTTACCGAAGAAATTATCGCTGATGCCGACATCCTGTATATGACCCGTGTGCAACGTGAACGCTTCACCGACCTGATGGAATACGAACGAGTGAAAAATGTATATATCCTGCGCAACAAGATGCTGGAAAACACCCGTCCGAATCTCCGCATCCTGCACCCGCTGCCCCGTGTCAACGAGATTGCTTACGACGTGGACAACAACCCGAAAGCATATTATTTCCAACAGGCGCAAAACGGTCTGTATGCCCGTGAAGCCATCCTTTGCGACGTGTTAGGTATCACATTAGAGGACGTTAAAAACGATATTTTATTATGAGCGAAAATAAACAAGCATTGCAAGTAGCTGCCCTGAAAAACGGGACAGTGATTGACCATATCCCATCAGAAAAACTCTTTACTGTCGTACAACTTCTGGGCGTGGAGCAAATGAAGTGTAACATCACCATCGGCTTCAACCTCGACAGCAAAAAGCTAGGGAAAAAAGGCATTATCAAAATCGCCGACAAGTTTTTCTGCGACGAAGAAATCAACCGCATATCGGTAGTAGCACCTTACGTAAAACTGAACATTATCCGCGACTATGAAGTCGTTGAAAAGAAAGAAGTCAGAATGCCGGACGAGCTGCACGGCATCGTAAAATGCGCCAATCCGAAATGTATCACGAACAATGAACCTATGCCTACGTTATTTCATGTGATTGACAAGGATAATTGCATCGTGAAGTGCCATTATTGCGAGAAAGAACAGAAACGCGAGGAAATCACCATCCTCTAGTTTCTCCATTCCTCATTCTTAATTTTTTATTAAATTGAAACAAGACTGGAAACCGGGAACGATGATCTATCCGCTGCCTGCCATATTGGTGAGTTGCGGAAAAGATGAAAGTGAATATAATATTATAACAGTAGCATGGACGGGTACGATTTGTACAAACCCGCCCATGTGCTATATATCCGTACGACCGGAACGACACTCCTACGACATCATCAAGAAGAATATGGAGTTCGTCATCAATCTGACAACTAAAGACATGGCGTTCCCTACCGACTGGTGCGGAGTACGTTCGGGACGGAATTATCGTAAATTCGAAGAGATGAAACTCACTCCGGGACGCTGCACCGTAGTCAGCGCACCGCTGATCGAAGAGTCTCCCCTCTGCATCGAATGTCGCGTGAAGGAAATTGTTTCGCTCGGTTCGCATGATATGTTTATCGCCGATGTGGTAAACGTCCGTGCAGACGACCGGAACCTGAATCCCGAAACCGGCAAGTTCGAACTGGCGGAAGCGAACCCGCTGGTATATGTGCACGGAGGATATTACGACCTGGGAGAAAAAATAGGGAAATTCGGCTGGAGTGTAGAAAAGAAGAAATAAAGAAAAAAGTACTGCCATGAATATACTGCGCAACATAATTCTTTTCGGTTGGATGGCGATAGCTTGCACAGCTTTCGCCCAAGATCGTAACGCAGATAAAGTGGAACGTCCCAACACAAAGAAAATCAACTTTGGTATCAAAGCCGGATTTAATTCTTCCATGTTTATGGTATCCGAATTGAAAATCAAAGACGTAACGATCGACGAAGTACAAAATAATTATAAGATCGGCTATTTTGGCGCGATCTTCATGCGCTTTAATATAAAGAAGCATTTCATTCAGCCGGAAGCATCCTATAATGTCAGCAAAGGCGAGATCACCTTTGACAAACTCGGTTCGCAACACCCTGCCATCGAACCCGATTATGCTTCGGTACAGTCCGTACTTCACAGTATCGACTTCCCTATTCTCTACGGATATAACGTAGTGAAAAAAGGACCATACGGAATGTCTATCTTTGCCGGTCCAAAACTCCGGTATCTATGGGGAAAGCAGAACGAAATCACTTTCACAAACTTCGACCAGAAAGGGATTCATGAAAAGCTGTATCCGCTCAATGTCAGCGTCGTGATCGGTGTCGGCGTCAATATCTCCCGCATCTTTTTCGACTTCCGCTACGAACAGGGGATAGGAAATATCTCCAAATCCATCGTTTATGACAATATCAATTCAGACGGCAGCACGGGAGTCAGCCCTATCATTTTCCGCCGCCGCGACAGCGCATTAAGTTTCTCGTTCGGATTCATTCTTTAAAGAACATCCGACAGCCGGCTGATGAACTTTTGATAGTCGGCAACCGGCAAAAACAGACACCTCCTATTCATTCCGTACGATAAATTATCCATTATCTATTAATTTCCTCCATTTACTAACATTTTTCTTATAGTTCCTTCGTTCTTTATTTATTTTCACTAACTTTGTGCGCTTAAAATAGGTATCTCGAATTAAAAATTTAATATTACTTATAAAAAGAATGAAAAGAGACGACTTAATTTTCGACATCATCGAAAAAGAGCACCAACGTCAGCTGAAAGGTATCGAGCTGATTGCATCTGAAAACTTTGTAAGTGACCAGGTTATGCAGGCAATGGGTTCTTGCCTGACTAACAAGTACGCAGAAGGTTATCCGGGCAAACGTTACTACGGAGGTTGTGAAGTAGTTGACCAAAGCGAACAAATCGCTATCGACCGCCTGAAAGAAATCTTCGGTGCCGAATGGGCAAACGTACAACCGCATTCAGGAGCACAAGCCAATGCAGCCGTATTTCTGGCTGTTTTGAATCCAGGCGACAAGTTTATGGGATTAAACCTCGCACACGGCGGACACCTTTCTCACGGTTCATTAGTAAACACTTCCGGCATTATCTACACTCCTTGCGAATACAATCTGAATCAGGAAACCGGCCGTGTAGACTACGACCAGATGGAAGAAGTTGCTTTGCGCGAAAAGCCGAAAATGATTATCGGCGGCGGCTCTGCTTATTCCCGCGAATGGGACTACAAACGTATGCGTGAAATCGCAGATAAAGTAGGCGCTATCCTGATGATCGACATGGCTCACCCTGCGGGTCTGATCGCTGCCGGACTGTTGGAGAACCCGGTTAAATATGCACACATCGTCACTTCGACTACACATAAAACACTTCGCGGACCTCGTGGTGGGGTCATCATGATGGGAAAAGATTTCCCTAATCCTTGGGGAAAGAAAACTCCGAAGGGTGAAATCAAAATGATGTCTCAATTACTGGATTCAGCTGTATTCCCAGGTGTACAGGGCGGACCGTTGGAACACGTAATCGCTGCCAAAGCCGTAGCTTTCGGCGAAATCCTGCAACCGGAATACAAGGAATATGCAAAACAGGTTCAGAAGAATGCTGCCGTACTGGCACAGGCCTTGATAGACCGTGGTTTTACAATCGTTTCCGGTGGTACGGACAATCACTCCATGCTGGTTGACCTGCGTAGCAAATACCCTGATCTGACAGGTAAGGTAGCAGAAAAAGCATTAGTTTCTGCTGACATTACCGTGAATAAGAACATGGTTCCGTTTGACAGCCGTTCTGCTTTCCAAACTTCCGGTATCCGTCTGGGTACTCCTGCCATCACAACCCGTGGTGCAAAAGAAGACCTGATGATCGAAATTGCCGAAATGATCGAAACAGTTCTGTCTAACGTGGAAAATGAAGAGGTGATCGCACAAGTACGTGCACGTGTCAATGAGACAATGAAGAAATATCCTCTTTTTGCTGATTAAGATTTCTTTCTTTGAGTAACCAAATGCCGGTAATGTGAATTAGCAGCATTTGTGTTCAACATTTCATAAAGAATTTCTTTTGAATTTTATAAGCCTGCTTTCTGTGAAGAAAACAGGCTTTTCTTTTTTATTTATTAACAGAATCAGACAAACTATCTGCTCGAAAAGATGTTTTCTTACTACAAAAAGAGAAATTGAAATACGCACTATACTCTTCCGGAAAGCAGCGACTTCAATCGTACAGTGTATCAGACAAGGTCAACATACCGGTACACTGGACTCTATATACAATCATCCCCGTCTTCCCAAACTATCAGAAGTGGAAAGACGGGGATTTATATTGGATGATTGACAGTACAGAAATATACTAAATGAAATAGTAAAAATCAGCTCAGTCCTTCAATTTCACCATCTACAATGTCGATATGCAACGCTTGCGGTTCTTTGGGCAATCCCGGCATACGAAGGATTTCTCCTGCAATCGCTACAATCATTTCGGCACCGTTATTAATCACTATATCCTTGATATGGAACTCGAAATTATTCACGGCGCCATAAATCTTCGGATCGGCAGAAAAAGAGTATTGTGTCTTGGCAATACAAACCGGATAATGAGTGATTCCCATTTTCTCAATCAGCTTGATGCGGTTGCGGGCGATGCTGCTGTACGTAATGACGCTGGCTCCATAAAGGTTGGTAGCCACTTTCTCAATCTTCTGCTGTATGCTGTCTTCTTCTTTATACGTATAACGCAAAGGTTCGGACGGATTATTTTCTATCGTATCGACTACGAGGCGGGCCATATCTACCGCTCCATCACCACCGTCGCTGAACGCATTATTGATGGCGTAACCTACCCCCAACTGTTCGCAGTGCTCGCGCAGCATTTCCATTTCCTCGTCCGTGTCGGTGGCAAACTTATTGAAAGCAACCACTACCGTCTGTCCGAAGGAGCGAAGATTACGAATATGTTTATCCAGATTGCGCAATCCTTCTTTCAGTCCTTCCATGTTCGGTTCCTTGATGCGGTCGAGACTGACACCACCGTGCATCTTCAGTCCTTGCGCCGTAGCGACAATCACAGTCAGTTTGGGCTGGAGTCCGCTTTTGCGGCATTTGATGTTATAGAACTTTTCAGCACCGAGGTCTGCACCGAATCCGGCTTCCGTAATCACATAGTCACCGAATGACATTGCCAGTTTGGTGGCAAGAATAGAGTTACAGCCATGAGCGATATTGGCAAACGGTCCGCCGTGTACGAAAGCGGCGGTACCTTCGGTCGTCTGCACCAGATTCGGATGGATGGCGTCTTTCAGCAATACCGTGATAGCTCCCGCCACTCCGAGATCTTTCACCGTAAAAGGCTGGTCATCATATGTAAAACCAAGCAGAATATTTTCAATGCGGCGGCGCAAGTCTTCCACATCTTTGGAAAGGCAGAGAATGGCCATAATTTCCGAAGCCGGAGTAATATCGAAGCCTGACTCCTGCGTGATGCCGTTCGACTTGGGTCCGAGTCCGACTACGATGCTGCGCAACGAACGGTCGTTCACGTCGAGCACCCGACGCCAGAGAATTTCTTTCAATCCGAAACCTTTCGCCTGATTCTGATAAAGATAATTATCGAGCAAAGCAGAAATCATGTTATGCGCGGAAGTAATCGCATGAAAGTCTCCCGTAAAATGAAGGTTGATCTTCTCCATCGGAAGCACCTGTGCATATCCCCCACCCGCTGCTCCTCCCTTCATACCGAAGCAAGGACCGAGAGACGGCTCGCGCAAAGCGACAATCGCCTTCTTTCCGATTTTGTTCAGTCCCAGGGCGAGACCGATAGATACTGTAGTTTTGCCGATACCCGCCTTTGTCGCTGTGATGGCAGTTACCAGGACAAGGTTACTTTTCTTCACTTTCTCCTCGTCGATCAGTTGTTCGGGAATCTTCGCGATGTAGCGACCATAATTTTCGACTTCTTCACGAGGGATTCCGATGCTTTCGGCAACTTGCTTGATCTTTTTCAACTCGACACTGCGAGCTATTTCTATGTCTGATTTCATACAGAATATGATTAGTTTTATTTGAAGTGACAAAAGTATAACAAAAAAGCGAAACTGAGAAATTTAAGACGCTCTCTCGTTTGCCCGGGACTTCCGCACAATTAATTTATATTTTTAGAAACTATGACGATAACGTACTTAACCCACTAAACTCTTTTTGCACAAGAACTGTTGTTATGAACATAACCTAAACAAGAACAACATATATGGAATGGATTATTAATCAACTCAGGGATCATCCCGAACTTGCCATTTTCCTCACTTTATTCGCCGGCTTCTGGCTGGGCAGATTCAAAATAGGAAAATTTTCGTTGGGAACAGTAACCAGCGTGCTACTGGTCGGAGTACTGGTAGGACAATTAAACATTAGTGTAGACGGCCCGATGAAAGCTGTCTTTTTCCTCCTGTTTTTATTCGCTGTGGGCTATAAGGTAGGTCCGCAATTCTTTCGCGGATTGAAGAAAGACGGATTGCCGCAAGTAGGATTTGCCGTCCTGATGTGCATTGTCAGCCTCATCGCCCCATGGATACTTGCCAAAATCATGGGCTATCATGTAGGCGAGGCTGCCGGATTGCTGGCAGGCTCACAGACCATTTCCGCAGTAATCGGTGTGGCAAGCGACACGATCAATCAATTAAGCATCAGCGATGCGCAGAAAGCGACATTTATCAATGCCATCCCCGTAGCATACGCTGTGACTTATATTTTCGGTACGGCAGGTTCCGCATGGATTCTGGCTTCACTCGGTCCCAAAATGCTGGGCGGACTGGAGAAGGTGAAAGCGGACTGCAAAGAGCTGGAAGCCAAAATGGGAACTTCCGAAGCAGATGAACCCGGATTTTACACCGCCCTCCGCCCCGTCGTATTCCGTGCTTATAAAATAGATAACGAATGGTTCGGCAAAGGAAAAACGGTCAGCGAACTGGAGAACTATCTGGTGGAAAACGATAAACGGCTGTTTGTAGAACGCGTACGGCAAAAGGGCGTCATAGAAGAAGTCACCCCGGATATGCTTCTACAACCGGGCGATGAAGTCGTATTAAGCGGCCGCCGTGAATATGCAATCGGCGAAGAAGACTGGATCGGTCCGGAAGTGATCGACGCCCAACTGCTCGACTTTCCGGCAGAGACGCTTCCGGTAATGGTCACCCACCGCACATTCGCAGGCGAAAAGGTCTCCACGATCCGTGCGCTGAAATTCATGCACGGAGTCAGTATCCGCAGTATCAAGCGAGCAGGCATCAATGTTCCGGTACTTGCTCAGACAGTGATCGACTCCGGTGATATTCTCGAACTGACCGGAACAAAACTCGAAGTAGAAACTGCCGCCAAACAGATGGGCTATATCGATCGCCCCACCAACCAGACAGATATGATCTTCGTGGGACTGGGTATCCTGCTCGGTGGTCTGGTCGGCGCACTTGCCATTCACCTGGGAGGTATCCCGATCAGCCTGTCCACCAGTGGAGGTGCCTTGATCGCAGGACTCGTATTCGGCTGGCTGCGCAGCAAACATCCGACCTTTGGCGGTATCCCCGAACCTTCGTTGTGGGTATTGAATAATGTGGGATTGAATATGTTTATCGCTGTTGTCGGCATCGCTGCAGGACCTAGTTTCGTGACCGGTTTCAAAGAAGTAGGATTCAGCCTGTTTATCGTCGGTGCACTGGCAACCGCCATCCCTCTTCTCAGCGGACTGCTGATGGGAAGATATCTGTTCAAGTTCCACCCTGCCCTCACACTAGGATGTACAGCCGGAGCACGTACCACAACCGCCGCACTGGGAGCTATTCAGGATGCATTGGGAAGCGACACTCCCGCGTTAGGATACACCGTGACGTATGCAGTCGGTAATACACTACTGATTATCTGGGGAGTAGCCATCGTATTGCTCATGTAAATGTCAGTATAATGAATGTATAGGAAATCAAAATTAAGTATCAAAACAATAAGAACCATTATGGAAAAGAAAACAACTGGCACAGCTATCACCAAGAACTTTGCCAAAAAGATGGAAACGATCAGCCCTTTCGAACTTAAAAACAAGCTCATCGAAATGGCTGACGAGAGTATCAAGAAAATGGCCCATACCATGCTGAACGCAGGACGAGGCAACCCGAACTGGATTGCGACCGAACCGCGTGAAGCATTCTTCCTGTTAGGAAAATTCGGACTTTGCGAATGTCGCCGTGTCCAATCCCTGGAAGAAGGAATTGCAGGCATCCCACAACAGGAAGGAATAGCCGCCCGCTTCGAGGCTTTCCTCAAAGAGAACGAGAAAGAATCCGGAGCCAGGTTACTGAAAGAAACCTATAATTATATGCTGATGGAGCACGCAGCCGATCCGGACAGACTGGTTCATGAATGGGCGGAATCGGTCATCGGCGACCAGTATCCTGTCCCCGACCGTATCCTGCACTTCACCGAACTGATCGTACAGGATTATCTGGCACAGGAAATGTGCGACCGCCGTCCCCCTAAAGGCACATTCGACCTTTTCGCTACCGAAGGCGGAACGGCTGCCATGTGCTATGTATTCGATTCATTGCAGGAAAACTTTCTGTTGAATCAAGGGGATTCCATCGCCTTGATGATTCCTGTCTTCACGCCCTACATCGAGATTCCGGAATTACGCCGCTATCAGTTCGATGTTACCGAAATATCTGCCGATCAGATGACACCGGACGGGCTGCACACCTGGCAATATAAAGATGAAGATATCGATAAGCTGAAGAATCCGCAGATAAAAGCGTTGTTCATCACCAATCCGAGCAATCCGCCCAGTTATGCGCTGAGTCCGGAGACTACCGCACGTATTGTCAACATCGTAAAGAATGACAATCCGAATCTGATGATCATTACGGACGATGTGTACGGAACATTCATACCTCACTTCCGTTCGTTGATGGCGGAGTTGCCGCATAATACACTCTGCGTCTATTCCTTCTCCAAATATTTCGGAGCCACAGGATGGAGAAATGCAGTGATAGCCCTACACGAAGACAACATCTACGACAAAATGATTGCCCGCCTGTCGGAGGAGCAAACAGCAATCTTAAACAAGCGTTATGCAAGCCTCAGTTTACACCCCGAGAAGATGAAGTTTATTGACCGCATGGTAGCCGACAGCCGGCAGATTGCGCTGAACCATACCGCAGGACTCTCGCTGCCCCAGCAAATGCAGATGAGCCTGTTCGCCGCTTTCTCTCTTCTCGACAAGGAAGACCGGTACAAGGCAAAGATGCAGGAAATCATCCACCGTCGACTGCATGCACTCTGGGACAGCACCGGCTTCACGTTGATAGAAGACCCGCTGCGTGCCGGATATTATTCGGAAATCGACATGCTGGTATGGGCGAAGAAATTCTACGGTGACGAATTTGCAGACTATCTGCAAAAGACCTACAATCCGCTCGACGTTGTTTTCCGCCTTGCCAACGAGACTTCGCTCGTCCTGCTGAACGGCGGCGGATTTGCCGGACCGAAATGGAGTGTCCGTGTTTCGCTCGCCAATCTGAACGAAGCCGATTACGTAAAAATAGGACAAAGTATCAAGCGCGTACTGGATGAGTATGCAGAAAATAGGTAATACTTATTATTTAAAGCGGGAAGTATCCACCTCTTCCCGCTTTTTCTCCTTGTATCCTCCGAATTTGTAGTTGAAGGAAATACCGAAGGCACGGGTAGTCTTCATATAGTGATTCTTCACATTCTGTTGTCCGAAACGGACATTAGTCGAAATGGTGGAAGTATTAAATATGTCGTCGCATTTCAAGGTCAGTTGTGCTTTTCCCTTTGCGAAAGTATAGCGCAGGGCCGCATCCAGATTTCCCGAACGGGGAAGGTCGAAAATGCCTTGTATCGCTTTGTTCTGATAAAATCCGCTTAGGGTAAACTTCAAATCGGGTTTGGTGGAGAGAGTGAAGGTATTGTTCATTGTCAATACAAACGTATATAGTTTGCGGTCGAACGGGATATCCCAGAAATCACTGTCTTTCTGACGGTAACGAAAGCCGATTGCCGTGATGCGGGAGTCCAGCCATTTCTTCACTTTAAAGGGAACTACCATTACCAAGCCCGCCTGTTCCGAGAAGTCGAAGTTAAAGCATTTATAGATCTCGACCAGACGTTCCGGAGACTGGTAAAGCGTCTGCATTTCCTTGTTTTTCGTGCGGCTGTAATAGGCGGTCAGCACATATTTACCTTTTAATATATAGCTAATGTTAGCTTCGTAGTTGGTTGCCGGTTTGAGGAAGGGATTTCCCTGAATCTCGGAATAAGCGCCCATGTAGGAAGTGGAGTTCTGCATACTCCAGTATTCCGGATATTCTTTGTCGCTGCTCAATGAAAATTGCAGGATATGTCCCGGAGCAGGCAAATAAGTCAGGTTGGCAACCGGATACAGGCTCCATTCGTTCCACATATCCGTATGATATTGCTCGGCAGCCAGAGAGACGTCCGCCGAAAGTTTCTCACCGAAGCTCTTGCTGAGTCCGGCATAAAAGTTCAGCGTCTGCTCGCGACGACGGGATTGCATGTTGTTGTCCGGCAGTAAAGTTTCCGTTTCGGGATCGAAATACATTTGATAACTATTGTCCAATGCGGTCGTATAAGCAATACCATAATTCAATCCCCAGTCTGCGCCCAAAGTATGTTCTTGTCCGGCATAGAAACGCCATTGGTTGATCCGTTGGTTATCTTTGCTCAGGAAGTTCAGTGTTTCTTCTCCCAGTGTGCTGTAAAGCAGCTGACTGCCGGGAGCATGATAATAGGTAAATTCCGCTCCGGCTTTCAGTCCGAAAGGAGTCTGATAGTCGAGTTTGGCATTATGAAGCTGTCCTTCCGAGTGCGAATCGGTGACCGAGTTCTGCGCACCGGTGACTGTGGCGTAAGGTTTGACATCGGTGAAAGCAGTGGTATAAACCAAGCTCAGCAAATGCTTGTCGGTAAAGGCATAGTCCATCCCAAGGCGTATCTGGTGATTGTTGTGGCGGGAAGTAGTGATATCATACATATTCATCGGATGCACCGAACCGTCGGCGAGCGTGTGAAGCGCTTCCTTGTCTGTCTCCCTCCGTTCGCGGCTGTAAGAGTAAGAGTAGAGAAGATCAGCAGAAAATTTGCGTCCGGAGTATAGAAGGCTCGCACGCTCTGCCAGAGATTCGTAGTGTAATTGGCTGTAGGCAGTATATAGTTCTCCCTGAAGAGAAGGTTCTTTTCCTATGCCCGAAGTCAGTATCAAATTGATCATCGGTCCGCGCACCTGATAACGTGCCGGAGCGGAATACATCACTTCCGCCTTTTCAATCCGACTGACGGGCATTGATTTCAGCAGGGTGCTTAATTGCTCTACAGAGAGGGTGGTCACTTTTCCGTTGATAACCACAGTGACCGGTTGCCCTCCCAACGTCAGGGCATCATTCATGGAGACAACTCCCGGCAGGTTCTTTACCGCATCATAGGCATTGTCTACCGGCAGGCTGCCGACCAGTCTCGGAACGTCGTATACCAGTTTCCCCTGTTCGGCTTTTACTACCGGACGTTCGCCGGTGATCATGACTTCGGGAAGTTCCCGATACAGGCTGTCTATATAGGCTACATTTTTTACGCTGTCGGCAGGTTCCTGCGCTGTCTGTACCTGCTGTGCAGAAGCGTACATCCAATACATGAAAAGTAACAAAAGCAGTAAATAAGTTCGTTTCATATCGCATTTATTTTTGAGTATGCTGCAAAATACGGGAGAAAAAACGAAACTTTACGTTATCGCCGGCTTATCTAGTGTTATTTAGTCTTATCAAAGAGAAGAAAAATAACAGTTTCATACTATCTTTGTCCGTATGAAACTACCGTTGAAACATATCATTATCCTTGTCATCTGCTCGCTGACAGGCATCTTTGTTTACCAGACATATTGGCTGACAGGGCTTTACCGCACGATGAAGCAGGAAATGAACAATAATATAAAAGACGCCATGCGTACGAGCGACTTTAATGAAATCGTGCTTCGCGTCAACGAACTGCAAAAGGATAATGTGGAACATGGTTCGGTCACCGTTTCCGCCGGATATGGTGCAGACGGCAAGTCGCTGGTGACAAGCCAGACTGTCTCTTATACAGACAGTACCTACAAAGACACCCTGCATACACGCACGGAAACAGCAGTAGATACCCTGGCCGTCAATGACAATGATCCGGATGCCAGCGCCGTTGCCTCCAGCGAAAGCGGACTCGATGTATTATTAAAGAGACAGGACTCGATGAAAGAACTCATACTCAGCGTCCAACAGGGTATGCACTCCGGCGTGGACACCTACATCGACATCAACCTGCAAAAATATGACAGTCTACTGACCGATGTACTGAAAGCACACAACATAGATGTACCTCACCACACCTTATATATATACAGCGGAGCCACTCAGGATTCATCCCAGACATTCATAGATACACTGGGCATCGCAGGAGACAGCACCTATATCCCCAGCCCGAAAGCCATCCGCTACGATTACGAATTCAACAGGCATCACAGTCAACGCTACCAACTGATAATGGAACCCATCACCTCACTGGTATGGAAACAAATGACCGGCATCCTGGTCACTTCATTTGTCATCTTCCTCATCCTCGGATTTTCCTTCTGGTTCCTCATCCGCACACTGCTGAAACAAAAGACGCTGGAAGAAATGAAGAGCAACTTTACGAACAACATCACGCATGAGTTAAAGACCCCGATTGCCGTGGCGTATGCCGCCAACGATGCACTGCTGAATTTCAACCAGGCGGAAGAAAAGAGCAAACGTGACCAATATCTGCGCATCAGCCAAGAACAGCTACAGCGCTTGAGCGGACTCGTCGAACAGATTCTTTCCATGAGCATGGAAAGCCGCAAGACGTTCAGACTGCACCCCGAAGAGATTTGTCTGAAAGAACTGATTACTTCTTTAATAGAGCAGCACCAGCTAAAAGCGGATATCCCCGTACACATAACACTGGAAACAGAACCGGAAGCACTGACGATAGTAGCCGACCGCACTCATTTCAGCAATATCATCAGTAACCTGATAGACAATGCCGTGAAATATTCGAAACAAGAAGCAGAGATTATGATTCAGTGCCGCCAAACGGGGGAAACAGTGACTATCACCGTCTCCGATCATGGAATAGGTATTCCGCTTGACAAGCAGAAACATATATTCGACAAATTCTATCGCGTTCCGACCGGAAATCTTCATAACGTGAAAGGATACGGCTTAGGACTTTTCTATGTCAAAAGCATGGTCGAAAAACATGGAGGCACCATCACCGTCAAAAGTGAATCCGGCAAAGGAAGTACATTTACCATTACTATCTAAAACATCAAAAACATGAGCAAAAACGACATTACAGTATTGTTGGTGGAAGACGAACTGACACTCGCCATGATTATCAAAGATACGCTCGAGGAAAACGGTTTTACCATCCATACCGCCTCCGACGGCGAAGAAGGATTGCATCTTTTCTTTGAACTTCGGCCGGACGTGCTGGTGGCCGATGTGATGATGCCCAAAATGGACGGCTTCGAAATGGTACGCCGCATCCGGCAGACGGACAAGCAGACACCTGTACTGTTTCTGACTGCCCGTTCGGCCATCAACGATGTGGTAGAAGGATTCGAACTCGGAGCAAACGATTATCTGAAAAAGCCTTTCGGCATGCAGGAACTGATCATACGTATCAAGGCGCTGATGGGAAAAGCGTTCAGCTTCACGGAGACAAAAGTATCCAGCCGTTTTGAGATAGGAAGTTATCTGTTCGATCCGGTCGCGCAGACATTGCTGCATGCCGGAGTGAGACAGGAACTCTCCCACCGCGAGTCGGAAATACTGAAACGGCTTTGTGAGAACCGGAATCAGGTGGTCAATACGCAGGACGTTCTGCTGGAACTTTGGGGAGATGACAGTTTCTTCAATTCCCGGAGTCTGCATGTGTTCATCACGAAACTGCGGCATAAGTTGTCGCAGGATGAGCAAATACGTATCGTCAATGTGCGGGGAATCGGCTATAAACTCATTGCAAACTAAGCTCTAAAATAGTATCACTATCCTACTGGTATAGTGTCACTATCCCCACAGGATACTTACACTATCTCAGCGGGATAGTGACACCATCCCGATGAGACAGCGGCACACTCCTTTTTAAAGGATTTTTCTCTAAGAAAACATAACGGAAGCAGGCAGTCAGACTAAAAATCTCTATCTTTGTCATCAATCAACCTTTACGAAGATGAGAAAACTGATTCTATTTCTTTCGCTGATATTATCGGTCGGTTTTGCATCCGCACAGTCGGAAGTTCCTTCCGATAGTATTCGTCGTGCTCCGTCGAGCAATATAAAGGAATTCGGTGGCTTCCTGCTCGATATGGGATTAATGAATGTGGCCCCTCCCAAACTTCCGAAATTCAGTCTCGATGTACCGGATGTGAGTAAAGACTATAATCAGATATTCCGTCTGAATACAGACGCGACCTATACGCAGGGATTCACCGACGCATTTTCTTCCCCTTTCTCCGGTTTCGGATATGGGTATGGCTGGGGATTGTCGTCTTCACCGCAGTTCATGCAGATGAGTACCTTCAAACTGAAAAACGGATGGAAAATCAATACATACGGAGACTATGACAAAGACGGATGGAAAGTGCCCAACCGTAGTGCCATGCCTTGGGAGAAGAATAATTTCCGGGGAGCATTCGAACTGAAGTCCTCCAATGGTAATTTCGGTATCCGGATAGAGGTTCAGCAGGGGCGGAACGGTCTTTATTAACTACGCTACTCATTATGATCGACTTGTTTCGGCTATTAGCATATTCTGATTAGCTATTAGCATAATCCGATTAGCTAATAGCTAATCAGAATATGCTAATAGGATATTTCAATCATCAATAACAAGATGGTTATTTACTCAACTAACGTTTATTCTGCTTCAAAAGCTCTGTCTGCCGCAGCCATCGCATCGGCTACACGGTCGCACCATGAATCGAACTCCGGATCAGGAGTCTGTGTTTCGGGGTGCGAAAGCATATATTGCACTGACTGCCTTAAACCATCTGCCATCGAAGTTGTACAGATAAAGTCCGGCACAAGGCGTTTTATTTTCGAATTATCAAAGACTACCGTTGCGGCTTTGTCCCCCAGCAGTTCGCCCCGAAAGTCATAGTTCCCGCCATGTCTCGCAAGAAAATCGGAAGCCACATGGAGTGCGTTCAAAGGTTTCCCCAGCGCATCGGCAATGGTTTGATAAATCTGATTCCAAGTCATACTCTCATCTGTGGTGATATGGAAGGCATTCCCGATGGCATGAGGGTTAGCCATCAGTCCTACGTATCCTTTGGCAAAATCTTTGGAATGTGTCAGTGTCCACAAGGAACTTCCGTCACCGGGGATAATAACCGGTTTCCCGTCAAGGATACGTTTAAGTATCTGCCAGTTCCCCTTATTTCCATGCAGGCTTACAGGAGGTTTCGTTCCATTATACGTATGGCTGGGACGGACAATCGTAATCGGGAAACCGGTGGTACGGTATGCTGTCATCAACACTTCTTCGGCGGCAATCTTATGCCGTGAATATTGCCAGTAAGGATTCACTAAAGGGGTACTTTCCGTGATACGGTAATCAGCCAACGGTTTTTGGTAGGCGGATGCACTGCTGATAAAAATATATTGTTTCGTCTTATTACGGAACAGACGGATATCACGTTCTACATCTTCTGCCGTGTAAGCGATGAACTGAGCTACGACATCATAACTTTCATCTGCAATAGCTTTCGCCACAGCTTCCTCATCGTGAATGTCGGCAATGATACTGCCCACACCTTCCGGCAGTTTTTTTGAGCCCCGGTTAAGCAGTGTTATCTCCCACCCTCTCTGTTGAGCCAATTCTACTACATCGGTACTGATCGTACCGGTTCCTCCAATGAATAATGCTTTCATAAAACAAGTCTTTTTAAATTCGCAGGAACAAATATATTAATTCTACTATTCACATCCCGTGATTATCCCGTTTTTTTGTTTCCGACACGCTGATATTTAGCTGGAAAAAGTGAGTTTGCCTCCTACTGCCCGCCGGCATTGTATACAAATTACTGAATCTTATACCCAAATTACTGTTTTGCAAATCCGGAATGAGAAAGATACATTTAAAAGCTTTATCTTTGTGACAGATCAAAACTGTAAGCCGTATGGAAGAAATAACAAAAATTGAAAGCATTGACCAGTATGACCAACTGTTCGGACTAGAGACCTTGCACCCGCTGGTAAACGTGATCGACTTTTCGAAAGCGACAAAGACGGTAGACTACTATCGTATGAATATCGGATTCTACTCTCTGTTTCTGAAAGACGCAAAATGTGGCGATCTCAGATATGGACGGAAGTATTATGACTATCAGGAAGGAACCGTTGTCTGCATGGCTCCGGGACAGGTTATCGGGATAGATAACCGCAAGCAGACACCAATTCGTACAAAATCTATCGGTCTTTTATTTCATCCCGATTTAATCCGGGGAACTTCTTTAGGGCAGAACATCAAACACTATAATTTCTTCTCTTACGAAGTGAATGAAGCACTGCATCTCTCCGAACAGGAAAGGGAAATCGTGACCGACTGTATCCACAAAATACAAATCGAACTGGAACATGCCATCGACAAACACAGCAAGCAGCTCATTGTCCGCAATATAGAACTATTGCTCGACTATTGCATGCGCTTCTACGAACGGCAATTCATCACCCGTAATCAGGCGAATAAAGATATCATCGTGAAGTTCGAACAGTTATTGGACGAGTATTTTCAGAATCAGACTGCACTTACCGAAGGACTTCCTTCTGTAAAATACTTTGCGGACAAAGTCTGCCTTTCTTCCAATTACTTCGGAGACCTGATCAAGAAAGAAACAGGAAAAACGGCACAGGAATATATCCAGCACCGGATCATAGAACTTGCCAAAGAACGGATATTAGAAGGCAGCCAGACGGTCAGCCAGATTGCGTATGAACTGGGGTTCCAGTATCCGCAGCATTTCAGTCGGTTGTTCAAGAAGAATGTCGGATGTACGCCAAACGAATATAAGCAACAGAACTAAAAACAGCTCCACTAATCAGGATATTAGTTACGTCATGGGAGATAAAGTACTTAAGATAGGAAGTGTGCATCAATGTAATTGCTGCATGGGGAGTAAGACGCTGCACCCTCTGGTCAGTGTCATCGACCTTTCAAAAGCCGATTTATCCTCCCATACGGATTTCAAATTCGGATTTTACACGATTCTGTTGAGCGAATGCAAATGTGAAGCCTACAGATACGGACATCAGTACTACGACTTCTCGGACGGGACACTTCTCTGTCTGACTCCCGGCGAGTCAATCAGTATGAAGGATAGTGACAACACATGTCCTTCCAAAGGATGGATACTGGCGTTTCATCCCGACTTGATCTGCGGCACTGTGCTTGGAGCGAACATTCGTGACTATACTTTCTTCTCTTATCGTCCCGAAGAAGCACTGCATGTTTCATTACGTGAAAAGCAGGTCATACTAGAACTTCTGGATAAAATAAATGAAGAATTGCAACGCTGTATCGACTGCTATAGTCAGAAGATCATTTCCAAATACATCGAACTACTGCTTGATTATTGCGAACGCTTCTACGAACGCCAGTTCATCACACGCAATGAGGCTAACAAAAAGATTATCGAACGGTTTGACCGTCTTTTGGATGATCATTTCAATACTATACAAAGTCAGTCCTCCGATCTTCCCACTATTGAGGAGTGCGTCAGAGTACTTCGTCTTTCTCCCGCATATTTCAATGATTTGCTGGAATATGAAACGGGGAAATCGTACAAAGAATATCTTCAGTTCAAGCGTTTCGAGATAGCTAAAGAGTGGTTGATAAATACAGATAAAACACTCAGCCAGATAGCGCAGGAACTCGGTTTCCGGAATCCGCAATATTTCAGCCGCCTGTTTAAGAAGATCACCGGTTGTTTGCCGAATGATTTCAAGATGCCTAACTGACTTTTCTCTTAATAAAAATAGAATTAAGAATTCAAATTCTTAATCAATGTTATAAAACATACTATTTTTCTTGGATAATTTGCAAAGTTCACAGAAATCCGTATCTTTGCAATGTGTTTTTCATAGTATTAGATTTAAGGTTAACAAAGGTTGGAGCAAGGCGTTGCTCCTTTTTTTATGTCCATACGTGAGCTATTGGACTTTCGTATATAGTAGAATTACATTATTTTTCAGTAGATTTGCAGTAACACTTGAAAAGGATACATTCAGATTATATTCTGAATATATAAATCAAAAAGTGCTCTTTTTACGTTATATATCAAGAAGTAACTTTAATCCTGACAAAACAATGAAGACAGAGCGGAAATATCACCATTTGATTAAATCAGTTATCATCGTACTATTCCTTTCTTTTGGCATGACTTCGTGCGAAAAGGAAGAGCCAGTTCCGGTACCTACAGAACAAACGGTATTCATGTATCTCCCCTGGTCTGATAATCTCACATCCAATTTCTATCAGAACATCAGCGACCTTGAAAGTGTAGTTGAAAAGAATATCTTGAAGGATGAACGGATAATCATTTTCATGTGTACCACAGCAACGAAAGCCACTCTTTTTGAACTCGCTTATGAGAATGGCAAGAGTGTGCATAAAACTCTAAAGAACTATACAGATCCTGCATATACCACAGCAGAAGGTATCACATCCATCCTAAATGATGTGCAACGTTACTCTCCCACCAAACGCTATTCGATGGTTATCGGCTGTCATGGCATGGGATGGATACCCGTATCAAATTCTAAATCACGTAGCGGTCTTCGTACCAAAATGCACTGGGAATACGAAAATGTACCAATGACACGCTACTTCGGAGGATTAAATGCCCAATATCAGACTGATATAACCACACTTGCCAAAGGAATATCCAATGCCGGACTTAAAATGGAATATATACTCTTTGACGACTGCTATATGTCAAGCATTGAAGTAGCCTACGCTCTCAAAGATGTGACTGATTATCTGATAGGATCTACAAGTGAAGTGATGGCGTATGGTATGCCATACGCCGAGATAGGTCAGTATCTAATTGGGAAAGTAGATTATGCCGGTATCTGTGACGGTTTTTACTCTTTTTATTCCACTTATAGCACACCCTGCGGAACAATCGCTGTCACTGATTGCTCAGAACTTGATAACCTGGCAACTATTATGAAAGAAATTAATCATCGATATACTTTTGATCCTTCACTAACCAGTTCTTTACAGAGACTGGACGGATATTATCCGGTTATCTTCTTTGACTATGGTGACTATGTTTCAAAATTATGCCCTGATGAAACTCTAGTGGCACGATTCAACGAACAGCTCAATCGTACGGTGCCATTCAAAAGAAATACAGAATATTTCTATTCGATGAGCAGAGGAGAAGTGAAAATCAATACCTTCTCCGGTATTACAATCTCCGATCCAAGTACGCACTCGCTGGCCTCAAAAAAAGAAGAAACAGCATGGTATGCAGCTACTCATTAAGAACAAAAGATAAGATCAGGAAATCTCTTAATAAAAATAGAATTGAGAATTCAAATTCTTAATCAATGTTATAAAACATACTATTATTCTTGGATAATTTGCAAAGTTCGCAGAAGTCCGTATCTTTGCAATGTGTTTTTCATAGTATTAGATTTAAGGTTAACAAAGGTTGGAGCAAGGCGTTGCTCCTTTTTTTATGTCCATACCTCATCTCGTCAGCTAATTTTATCCTTTGATCACCGCCATAGGCGCCAATTCCACCAAAGGTTTCACTAAATCCCGCTCATTAGCAATTACCTGCGCAATATCTTTGTAAGCTCCCGGTACTTCATCCAATCCATCCGGCATGCGCATCGGACCTGATAATGATATGCTTAAATTCGCAAAAGAGCAAAAGAAAAAGGGAACTACGAAATCTATTTGCGTAACTAAAATTATTTTCTACTTTTGTGAAAATAAATATAGAAAAGCCATTTCTGAACCGAAACTCACTCATGTGACTGAGAAAAACTCATATGACTGAAACGAACGACTATAAAACAGCCCATGAAGAATATAATAATTATCGGTGCCAATGGATTCACCGGACGCCAAATACTGAATGACCTGTCGAGCAAGGCACAATATAAGGTAACAGGATGTTCCCTGCATCCGGATATCCTTCCGAAGAATGGAGGCAACTATCATTTCATCACCACAGATATACGGGATGAAGCAGTCGTAAAGCAACTTTTTAAAGACGTACAACCCGATGTAGTCATCAACTGTTCCGCCTTATCCGTCCCCGATTATTGCGAAACGCATCACGAAGAAGCCTGGCTAACAAATGTTACGGCAGTAGAACAATTGGCACATCTTTGCGAAAGTTACAAAAGCCGGTTCATTCATTTATCTACAGACTTCGTCTTTGACGGAAAGATAGACGAGAAGTCCGGACAGCTTTATACAGAAAAAAGTCTCCCTGCTCCCGTCAACTATTACGGTTTCACCAAATGGAAAGGAGAAGAGAAAGTGACTGAAATCTGTAGTAACTATGCTATTGCCCGCGTAGAGATTGTCTACGGAAAAGCATTGCCGGGACAACATGGAAACATCGTGCAACTGGTGATGAATCGTTTGAATGCAGGACAAGAAATCCGTGTCGTATCAGATCAATGGCGCACGCCCACCTATGTAGGTGACGTATCAGCCGGAGTACAACACCTGGTAGAAAATGCCGCAAACGGAATTTTTCATATCTGTGGCGAGGAATGCCTGACCATCGCAGAAATTGCTTTTCAGGTAGCAGACTACATGAAGCTGGACCGTTCGCTCGTTCACCCTGCCACAACAGAAGAAATGCAAGAAGCTACTCCCCGTCCCCGTTTCAGTGGGATGAGTATAGCAAAAGCCCGGACTATACTTGGTTACCAGCCACGAAAGCTGAAAGACATCCTCATGGAGTGGAAACATTAACCGACAAATCCTATTAATCAGATTGTTTGCACAAATAAAAGTATGTGCTCTACACAACATAGAAATTTGACTCAGGCATCGAACTGGCAACTAAATAAAAATGATATAAACACATAATATATAAAGGTTAAGGTCTACATAACCAAGTTTTTACTACATTCTATTCCTAGTTTCAGCTACCTTTCCCATTCTAATTATTGCATATTTATTTTGAAAATATGCAATAAGTTCTTATCTTTGCACCCGAATTAAAGAACCAGAAGATGAATCAAACATTACAATTACATAACGCCCTTATATTTCATGCGGAAATTCCCAATTTCTGCACGTCATGTTGCGTGCATGTACATTGGTTCAGCGGATTCATCTAAATTCCCCTTACTCATTCTTACCCCTAACTGCCTGTTGACTTATTTCGTTACTCACAGACAGTATTTCCATCTGATTGTCAATAAGATGTATGTCTTTTTGGGGATTATCTATGCTATTTATGAATTGTTTAACCTAACCAACTAAAATATATTACAATATGTTCTCTATTATATCTACCATGTTTTTGGGAATCGGTATCGGATACGGATTACGTAACTGGAGTATCTTACAAAAGACTGAAAAGACAATTTCTCTTACAATATTCCTGTTACTCTTTATCCTTGGAGTATCCATTGGCTCTAATAGCCTGATTGTGAATAATCTCGGTAAGTTTGGATGGCAGGCGATCATTCTTGCCGTATCCGGCGTATTAGGGAGCTTGTTGGCTGCCCGGCTTGTGTTACAACTATTTTTCAAGAAAGGAGGTAAACAATGAAAGGAAGTCTCATCGTTATCGTATTTTTCTGTGTAGGCTGTATCATGGGAGTTTTTAATAAATTCCAGTTCGACACACATACTGTTTCCATGTATATACTATATGCGTTGATGCTGCAAGTAGGAATCAGCATCGGTTCCAATAAGAACCTGAAAGCGATCATCTCACATTTGCACCCGAAAATGCTGCTGATTCCATTGGGTACCATTACCGGCACATTGTTGTTTTCTGCCTTGGCAAGCATTTTGCTAAGTCAATGGAGTGTATTCGACTGTATGGCAGTAGGAAGCGGATTCGCCTATTATTCGCTGTCTTCCATCCTGATCACTCAGTTCAAGGAACCGACCATCGGAATACAGTTGGCTACAGAGCTGGGTACCATTGCCCTGCTGACTAATATCTTTCGCGAAATGATGGCACTTTTGGGTACACCGCTTATCAAGAAGTATTTCGGGAAACTTGCTCCCATTTCAGCGGCAGGAGTCAACTCAATGGATGTATTATTACCTTCCATCAGCAGATATTCGGGAAAAGAAATGATTCCTATCGCTATTTTGCATGGTATTCTGATCGATATCAGCGTGCCTGTATTCGTTTCTTTCTTCTGTAACTTATAACTCTGTACCCCATCATACCATAATGTCCGAAAAGCATATCTGACCTATCATTCTGTCAGTAGCTTTTCGGACATTATTTTTTTATTAAAATGAGTTTTTTAATGCCCCGCCGTCGCCAATACAAAGCGAATATCAGCGTAAGAAACTTCATCTCCCAATGCAGCTTTAATAGCCACCACTCCCATAAACTCATGGGTTTCCAGATAAGTCCGGACCTTCTTAATCTTGTCCGCTGTCACTACCTGTTCCAATTTTATTTTATCTTCGCGGAGATAATGTTCCAGATGAGCAGCAATCGTTCCTGTCACCAAATCACGGGTTTTGGCTATCTCCTCTATAGTCATCCCTTGGCAGAACATTTCATAACTCACCAGCTTTGAATCTTTCTTCTTCTCTTTCTGCTTCTTCTTATCCTCATGATGCTGCGCGTCCAGCTTTTGTTCACGTACATCCTCTCCGCCCGAAACAGAAGTAAAGATCTCCGGTCGTTCCAGTTTGTTCTCCTTCATATATTTGCGCACAATGCCCAAAATTTCAAGTCCGTACTTCTCCACTCCTTTCGCACCGAAATAAGGTATCGCTTCCAAAGCTACTGGTGTATCCGGCAACAGATTCACAATACCCATCAATGCCTTTTGCTGCATGATCACATAAGCCGGCATATTCACTTCGCGCGTCTTTGCCGTTCTCCATTCCGACAGAGCACGATAAAGTTCCGGATGCAGAATATCCGTCGGAACTTCTATTTTCACCTTTCCTGAATTGCTGCGAGTGCGTTCTTTCCGTTCTTTTTTCTCCTTCGGAGCCTTGGTGGAAGAACCGGAAGAAGCAGTTTCGCCTTCGAGACTCAACATCACTTTCGCTTTCCGTTTCAGATAATCCGTTACCGTAAATTTCTCCGTCCGCATCGCATCCAACAAAGACTCTTTAATCCATAAAGCATCATCCAATGCCTGCAAACGTTCATTCAGTTGTTTCCGCAACTCTTTATTATCAAGAGGCATACTGGTCTTGTCAAACAGCACCCGAACAGGAAGCAATGCTTCACAGAAATAAGCAGCACCGGAATGAATCCTTTGCTGTAGCTCCTCATTTCCGGCATAATTTTCATTCTCGTTAATCAGACGCGTATATTGATTACGAAAGCGATTGGAAACTTCCACCACCTTCTCTTTGAGATGCGGAGCCAGTTCTTTATACTCGGCAAGCAACTTTGGATAAAGTTTATAAAACTCTTCATCCATCATCCGGAGCAACCGCTTATAAGCCTGCTCAAGCGAATAGAAATTAAATAAATCATTCAACAGATCATAGAAATAAGCCTTCTGCATATCGTTCAATTGCTTACTTCCCGGTTTATTCTGTTCCACATCTCTTGTGAAATTATCTACAATGCTATCGCTGATTATCGCCTCCCTACGTAAAGGAGTCTCCAATACCATTCCTTCCAGAGTCTTGCAACGGCTCAATGCTACATACGTCTGTCCATGAGCAAAAGAGTTACGGGCATCGATAATCGCCCGCTCAAACGTCAGTCCCTGGCTCTTATGAATCGTGATAGCCCATGCCAGGCGGATAGGATATTGCCGGAATACACCTTCTATTTCTTCTGTGATCTCCTTCGTTTCTTCGTTCAGCACATACTTATAATTCCCCCATTCTTCGGGCAACAACTGAAAGACATCACTACTGTCTTTTCCACGTACGGACATTCCTTTTTCGTCAACACTCATCACTTCGCCTATCATGCCGTTATAGTACCGTTTTTCCGATGAAACATCATTCTTGAGGAACATGATCTGTGCTCCCTCTTTGACTGTAAGTACTTCATCCGCAGGGTACGAGTACTCAGGAAAATTTCCCTCTATCTCCGCCCGAAAGCTATAAGCCCGTCCGGACAGTGATGCCAGTTCACGGTCGTTCACCTGCTGCGCCTGATAGTTATGCGTTGTCAGTCGGATATATCCCTCTTCCTTCCGTGGACGGAAACCGGGCTGATACCGACGGTTCAGTTCGTTCAGCACTTCATCATCTGCTTTATTTTCGCGTATCTTGTTCAGAAGAGAAAGAAAGAAGGTGTCACTCTGACGGTAGACTTTCTTTAGTTCAATGGTCATATACACCGTTTCCTTCAGTGCACGGCTGGCAAAAAAATATGGAGTCTCGTAATGATTCTTCAGTAGCTCCCATTCACTGTCCTTTACCACAGGAGCCAATTGCTGCAAGTCGCCGATCATAAGCAACTGCACACCCCCGAAAGGTTTTTCACGGTCACGATAACGACGTAAAGCCGCATCCACGGCGTCCAGCAAATCTGCACGTACCATACTGATTTCGTCGATAACAAGCAGATCCATACTGCGGATAATATTCCGTTTCTCTTTGCTGAAACGGTAGTGCATCTTGGCAGAATTGAAAGTCGTTTCCGGCACAAACGGAGCAAAAGACAACTGAAAGAATGAATGAATCGTCACCCCTCCGGCGTTGATAGCTGCGATTCCTGTTGGAGCCAATACGACCATACGCTTGGGGGTATGTTCTCTCAATCGTTTTAGAAATGTAGTTTTTCCGGTTCCGGCTTTTCCGGTAAGAAACAGATGCGTGCCTGTATTTTCAATGAACTGCCAAGCTAGTTGTAGTTCAGGATTATTTTCCATGTTTCTTCTAATTTTCGGTAAAGGTACTGAATAGATTCCAACCACCGAAATTGAACGTAAGAAAATGAGTCAAAAAAAGTCCCGGCTTTCTTCTCGCTTGAAGTACACCGGGACCGGATCAAATCAGAACACAAAGTCGTGTCACAGTTATATATCGAAATTGTTTTTGTTTCTTAATTCTTGGGAGACTGATATCTCTTGTACCAATCTGTAGATTTTGATCCCCAAGAATCAGCCCAATTCTTGAAATAAGGATATTCCGTATCAATGTTATGCGTTTCCGTCACCGGAATGAAATTCAACATCGGAATATCGATGGCAAACGGATAAGCTCCGTCACGATCAATGTAATAGACATCCTTACTAGAACCTATCAGCGATTTGTCAGCATAAGATGTCGGTGAATATTTAGGCAGATGTACTTCCGTCCGGTTCTGTTGCCCTGCCGCATATTTTACTATAATGTACGGATTATATATCTTCAGATTCTCCTTATTAAAAGTGGCCTTTTCAAAGGTTCTGGTTATCGTACATGGCCCCACTTTGCCCTTAACAGCTTGTTTTACACTTGGGAATACAATAATAGAGGACGTTTCGCTCTCCACTTTTATATCCTTATCCGAAGTCACTTTACCAAACTGTCCTCCATCTATCTGATAAGCAAATGCATTATCATACATCGCTCCGTCGTGTGTGGGCGTAAATGTATCTACAATCTTATTTATCATGTTTTCTGTGTTGAAATATATGGCACGATTATATTCTACGATCACGTCGTTCATGTCATAATCTCCCCCGTCAGGCCAAATATCTTCAAAGGCTAAAGTCCCCTTTAAGTTCTCCTGTGCATCCGGCTTTTCTATTGGTTTATCATCACTCGGGATATTGGGTCTGTTCGGATTATCAATAGAACTTTCCGGAGAAGCATCTACATAAAATAGTAGATCACAAAAACTTCTGTTTGCTCCATCTTCCACACCAATAATGGTTTTTCCACTCTTTTCATCTTTTACAGATACGAAACCACCATTAGAATACCCATTAGAAGTTATTAATGGCTTTGTAATGTCAATTTCATTCTCATTTTGATGATACCCATCTGCATATATAAACCATCCTACTGTATATCCTTTCGGAAATTTCTCACTTGGTTTACCATCCTCACCCCAAAAGAGCAGACGTACTTTATCTCCACACTTCAAAATAGATAAAGCTCCATTATATACGGAAAAAGCAACATTTGGAAATACGATATACTTCCTCATATTAGAGTTACTAACTCCATCACTTGTTTTATAATAATAATATCCAAATGAATTATTAAATGAAGCGTCCCTGTCAAGAAAGACCAAATCTAACGTAGTTCCCTCTTGTGTTACATTAATATTAGTGATTTCAGATCCCTTATACAAATAAGCGTTGTCAACAGAACCTCCGGATGGCTTGAAAAAAGAGTTTAAACGTTCTACAAGATTTCCAATCAATTCATTACCCACTTGTTTTTGAGGTGTTACATATCCATTATTAATAGGGTCTGGCTTTCCTGTTTGACTATTATAAATATAGGTGAGATTTCCTCCTTCTCCCCACTTACACAATGAATACAAATTAGCACCGGAATTGATAAGATACGGCACGCTACCTTTCGAAAAGTCATAAGAACGCGTTACAGCTTTAGTATTGGCAGTAGAAGAATCCTTTTTACTCATATCAAAACTAGCCACCCCATCTTTGATATCTAGTTTTACGCATCGGGGCACTCCCCAGCTTGATGTATACAAGTAAACAGTCTCTACGGAAGTCGGAATATTCATTTTCCCTTCATATTTTCCATTTCCATCCGTGAAAATTTTGAATAAAGCTTCAACCCCTTCTTTCTTTACCGGAACATTGTCCACTACTTCCATCGGGTCTTCATCATACACTTCAAGTAGAGCCACAAGTCCGGGGACATCATAGTTTACTGAGAGTTTCACGTCGCCACGTGTTTCAAATCCGAAATACTCGCTAGGGTCCGGAAGAGGTTCTTTTCCATAATTAGGATCGTACAGATCTTTTTCCATACATCCAGCCAACAGCCCACCAATCAATGCTGCCGTAGCAATAGCACCAGAAATGCCGAATAATCGCTTTTGTGTCATAATCTATATATTTGTTTTGTTAGTTATCAAGGCTTGTTTTGTTCCCATCAAAACAATCTCACCTCTCAAATAATTTTCAAATATATAGATTATTTAATTACCAGCCGGACAAAGCTTAAAAACGGAATACCGATTCACAAAATAGTGTTATCGTGCAATCTTTATTTACTGCATAGAGCCACCCACGATATCCAATAATTCGTTGGTAATAGCCTGCTGGCGACTCTTATTATATTGCTTCGTCAAATCCTGGATCAATTCGTTCGCATTGTCCGTAGCCACCTGCATCGCCAATGTGCGTGCCGCATGTTCCGAAGCGTTCGAATCCACGGCAGCCGTAAAAAGCTTCTGGCTCAATACCGTTGGGATCAGATTGGCGATCAGTTCCTCTGCAGAAGGTTCGATAATGTAATCATTCGCTATATCACCTCCTTGTACTTCTTCTTCCTTTTGCTTCTCTTCCTCATCCACGACCCGTGTCAGGTCAATAGGCAGATAAGTTTCGCGAAGCAGAATCTGCACGCCCATTGATTTAAAATGATGATAGATCAGTTCTACCCGGTCTATTTCTCCGGATACGTACATTTCCATCAGGCGATGTGCCAGTTCGGAAGCCTCCTGATACGATGGTTTGTCGGAAAGCGTCGGTGAAGTCTCCTGCGGTTCGAATCCCAGGCGTTTCACTGCTTCATCCACCTTCTTCCCTACCGGGAATATCAGGATATTATCCTGTCCCAGTGTACGAAACTCACCGACTGTTTGCAGCAGCATCTTAATCACATTTGCATTAAAAGCACCACAGAGCGACGTATTCGAAGAAAAGGCAACGATTGCCACACGCTTCACTTCCCTCGCCTTGATGTAAGGAGATTCAACAGGAAGGTCGGCACTCAGGAAGTTGGTCAGAATCTTGTTAAGCTTCCTTTCGTAAGGCAGCATATTTTCAATGGCTCCTTGTGCCTTGTGTAACTTGGCAGAAGCCACCATCTTCATTGCTGAAGTGATTTTTCGGGTACTCTTTACCGAATTTATTCTGGTTTTTACTTCTTTCAGTGAAGCCATAACTATTTAAATTAAGAATTAAGAATGAGTGTGTGTCAAAAGTCAGTCCCAGTTCAGTTACTATTGACTTTTGACACAGCGTCTTCATTTTATAAATATTGTTTGGCAACCATAGCGGCAGTCTCTTCGATAGCCTTGGTCACGTTATCGTCTATCACACCGGTTCTCAGAACGTCCAGCACATCTTCCTGATGATTGAGTTGTAGAGATTCGATGAAGCTGCGTTCAAAATCCTGTACGTTTTCCAAGGGAACATCGTGGAGCAGACCGTGCGTGCCGCAATACAGAATAGCAATCTGTTGTTCTACCGGCATCGGACTATACTGAGGCTGAATCAGCAATTGTGCATTCTTACGTCCCTTGTCGATAGTCATCGCCGTAATGGGGTCCATATCACTGCTAAACTTGGAGAAGGCTTCCAGTTCACGATACTGTGCCTGGTCCATCTTCAAGGTTCCGGCCACTTTCTTCATCGCCTTAATCTGAGCGTTACCACCTACACGGGATACAGAAATACCGACATTGATAGCCGGACGGACACCTTGATTAAACAAGTCCGTTTCGAGGAATATCTGTCCGTCGGTAATAGAAATCACGTTCGTCGGGATATATGCCGAAACGTCTCCTGCCTGCGTCTCAATGATAGGCAGAGCTGTGAGTGAACCACCACCTTTCACGATACCTTTCAGGCTCTCCGGAAGGTCGTTCATTTCGCGTGCCACTTCTTCTTCCTTGATGATCTTTGCCGCACGTTCCAACAGACGTGAGTGCAGGTAGAAGATATCACCCGGATATGCCTCACGTCCGGACGGACGACGAAGAATCAACGATACTTCCCGATAAGCAACTGCCTGCTTGGAAAGGTCATCATAAACCACCAGCGCATGACGGCCGGTATCACGGAAATATTCACCGATGGCAGCTCCTGCAAACGGTGCATAATACTGCAACGCTGCCGGATCACCTGCCGTAGCGGCAACGACAATCGTGTAATCCATCGCTCCATACTCACGGAGCGTATTTACGATAGAAGCCACGGTAGAACCTTTCTGACCGATAGCCACATAAATACAGTACACCGGGTCACCTGCCAGAAAGTTATTGCGCTGATTGATAATCGTATCAATCGCAATGGAAGTTTTTCCAGTCTGACGGTCGCCGATAATCAGCTCACGCTGTCCGCGTCCGATAGGAATCATAGCGTCTACAGCTTTCAAGCCCGTCTGTAACGGTTGGTTTACCGGCTGGCGGTAGATAACTCCCGGCGCTTTGCGTTCCAACGGCATTTCATACAGTTCTCCGCCGATCAGCCCTTTTCCGTCGAGCGGTTCGCCCAGCGGGTCGATGACACGTCCCAGCATGCTTTCACCTACACGGATTGAGGCGATACGCTTGGTACGTTTCACTATAAAGCCTTCCTTGATTCTGTCGGTAGGTCCCAGCAGAACGGCACCTACGTTGTCCTCTTCGAGGTTCATCACAATGGCTTTGATGCCGTTGTCAAACTCCAGCAATTCGTTGGCTTCGGCGTTCCGCAATCCGTAGATACGTACCACTCCGTCGCTTACCTGGAGCACCGTACCGATCTCGTCGAGCTGCACGTTGGTGTTAATACCTTCGAGCTGCTTGCGCAATATATCGGATACTTCGCTTACTCTTATATTTTCAGACATTATACAATTCTCCTATTCTTATCAATAAACTGTTGTTTCACTCGTTTCAACTGCGTGGCAATGCTTGCATCGAGCCGATAATCATTGATATCGAAGATGAAGCCCCCCTCTATCGAGGGATCGATCACAGTATCCAGTTCCATTTGGGCATGCAGAATATGTGCTGCTGCGGAACGGATCCGGTTTTCTGTCTCCTTGTCCACCGGGACTGCCGTAATCAGTTTGCCTACTCCGATGTGTTTCAGTTTCCGGTAAAGATCGAGATACATCAGGCTGATGAACTGCAAATAGCCTTCGCGCCTGTTTCGCAGAACCAGCGTGATGAAACGGACAAACTCTCTGCTGGATTCACCGTTACCATCGGCAGCCGTACATATCAGCGCCAACTTGTCCTTTACCGACACCACAGGATTATCAAGCACTTCGCGCAGTCCCGGCTGGACACGAAAACTGTGAGACAATGTGAAGAATTCGTTGTAGAGTCTATCCTCCACACCTTTCTCCTGAGCGTATTCGATCATCGCTTTGGCATATCGCATTGAGAGTACTCCGACTTCCATCTTCCTTAGTTCTTATTAGGGGTTAATACTTCATCCAGCATACGGTCGATCATTCCCATCTGGGATTCTTTGTCCTGAAGGTTCTTGCGGAGCACCTTCTCGGCGATATCGACAGAAAGCACAGCTACCTGGCGACGGATGTCGCGGATCGCTTCATCCTTCTCTATCTGGATTTGTTGTTTCACCGCATCCAGTTCTTTCTGTGCGGCTATCTCTGCTTGCTTACGGGCCTCGTGAACAATCTTGTCACGTTCTTCCATTGCCTCCTTCAAGATTCGTCCTTGTTCCTTGTTGGCAGCAGCCACAAGCGCCTCGCCCTCTTCCTTCAAATGAGCTAACTGGGCGTTGGCTTCTCTTGCCACCTCCAAGGACTGGTCGATATAGGTTTTACGGCCTTCCACCATCTTGATGATGATGGGGAAACCGTATTTCGCTAATATCACGAACACAACCCCGAATGCGACAAACATCCAGAACAACAGGCCACTATCAGGTAATAGTAATGACATATCTATTTAATATTACAGGAAGAATACCAGCAGACATACTACTACCGCCAACAGAGCCACACCTTCGATCAAGGCGGCGGCGATAATCATATTCATACGGATGTCACCCGAGGCTTCCGGCTGGCGTGCAATAGCTTCCATAGCCGAACCACCAATCTTACCAATACCCAAACCAGCTCCGATTACTGCAAGACCTGCACCGATAGCTGCACCTAATTTACTTACTCCTACTGCTGCTGCAGTGGCTTGTAACAATACTGATAGTAACATAATTTTCAGTTTTAAAATGGTTTATTTTCTCGTTTATTTATTTGCTCTCTCTTCGCGTTTATTCTGCTTTTACTTTTGCACCTTCCTGCGCCAGTCCGATAAATACGGCCGAAAGCATGGTGAATACATATGCCTGGATGAAAGCTACCAACAGTTCAAGCGCATTCATAAAAATGTTGAACAGTACGGAAGCTACCGTCAGTGTACCGTTGAGCGCAGGTCCCATGCTTGCCGAGATAAAGATCAGGCAAGTCAGTACCAGCATCGCCATGTGTCCCGCCAGCATATTGGCGAAAAGACGGATCATCAAGGCAAACGGTTTCGTAAAGATTCCGAAGAACTCGATGAAAGGCATCATCGGTACAGGCACTTTCAGCCACCAGGGCACATCCGGCCAAAAGATATCTTTCCAGTAATGTTTCGTTCCAAAGATGTTGACTGCAAGGAACGTAAAGATTGCAAGCACCATAGTGATGGCAATGTTTCCCGTCACATTCGCACCACCGGGGAAGAAAGGAATCAGCCCCATGATGTTATTAATGAAAATGAAGAAAAACGCAGTCAGCAGGTACGGTGCAAACTTCCGGTAGTTGGGTCCGACACAACTCTTGATGATATCATCGTTCACCATCATGATAAACATTTCCATGAATCCGATAAAACCACCCGGTGCCAATGCTCCCTGCGGACGCTTCCTGTACCATTGCGCCACACTCAGCACGATAACCAGCAGCAGCACACTGTTGAACAACAAAGCGAATGTCACCTTCGTAATGGAAATATCCCACGGACGAACCTGCTCTCCGGCTGCATTATACTCCACCAGTTTGCCTTCGTACTTACTTCCTTCGGGGGCGACGGAGAGCCCTTCATAAGTGCCTCCATTCTCAGCGAGACGGGAAGAAAGGAACGTATGCCAACCTGTAGTAGAACTATAAACAATGATAGGTAATGGTATAGTAATGTGCGTTTTACCCCACGTCGTAATATGCCATTCGTATGAGTCGCCGATATGCCCGAACACGATCTCCTTCACATCGACCGTATTCTCTTTCTGCTCCTGCGGAGTCACATCTTCCTGTGTCTGCGCGAAGACCGGCAGACCGGCTACCAACATCAGGCAGAGCAGAAATATCGGAGCTACTATGTTACGCAACTGTTTCATTTTTATTCTTATTTTTCTTTTTCCGTTTCAGGTTCACTTCAAAGGAGAAGAAGAACCACGTTTCATATATCAGATACAACAGATAGAACGAGATAAACGTCAGCAAGAAAGCCTTGGCTTCTTCGCGTACTGCCAGACAATAAATCAGCAGCAGAATCAGCGAGAGAATCATTTTTATCATCTTCATTGCCAGATACAGCAGCGACAACTTCTGCGGAGCATGCCGCCGACACGCATCGAACATATAAATACTAAACAAACCGAAGATATAGAAATATACCGGTATAAACGGATATCCTCCGAAATAATGCCCCGGCAAGGCTATGTGTAAAATCACTGCTCCCGCTGCTCCGCTTAGTATAGCAAACAGCGTATTCAGTGCGATAAAATTCCGTTTAGTCTTACTAATGTTCACCATGTCGTTGTGTTTTTCTGCTGTATATTATCCATCTCGTCTTCCCTACGAGACACATACCGAAGCTGTCCCGTCACTCATTTCAACAAAACCACCCTGAATATCCAATGTATGCTCGTCGCCGTCCATCGTGGTATAACCTAACGTTCCCGCTTTCAATGACGAGACGATCGGCGCGTGTCCCGGCAGAATAGAAAACGATCCTACCGTTCCCGGCAGTGTGACAATCTTCACTTCTCCGTCGAATACGCTCTTTTCGGGCGATACAATACTTAAATGTAATTCTTTCATCATGGAATGTTGTTTCGATTACTTTTTCGCTTGTTCCAGCAATTTCTTGCCTTTCTCTATCGCTTCTTCAATCGTGCCCACGTTCAGGAAAGCCTGTTCGGGGAGGTTGTCTACCTCACCGTCGAGAATCATTCTGAACCCTTTGATTGTATCCTCGATGCCTACCATCACGCCCGGAACGCCTGTAAACTGTTCGGCAACGGCAAACGGCTGCGAAAGGAAACGCTGCACACGGCGCGCACGGTTCACGACCAGTTTGTCTTCTTCCGAAAGTTCCTCCATACCAAGGATGGAGATGATATCCTGCAATTCCTTGTTGCGCTGCAAAATCTGTTTCACGCGCTGTGCCACGTCATAATGTTCCTGTCCCACGATGTGCGGGTCAAGGATACGGGACGTAGAAGCCAGTGGATCGACAGCCGGATAGATACCCAATTCCGTAATCTTACGATCGAGCACGGTCGTTGCATCCAGATGGCTGAAGGTTGTTGCCGGAGCAGGGTCCGTCAAGTCATCCGCAGGCACATATACTGCCTGTACGGAGGTGATAGAACCTTTCCGGGTGGAAGTGATACGTTCCTGCATCGCACCCATTTCCGTGGCAAGTGTCGGCTGATAACCAACGGCAGAAGGCATACGTCCCAGCAGAGCCGAGACTTCCGAACCCGCCTGCGTGAAACGGAAAATGTTATCGATAAAAAACAGGATATCGCGTTTCTCACCTTCCTTGCCGGCATCACGGAAAGATTCCGCTACCGTCAGTCCGGACAATGCCACAGAGGCACGTGCGCCCGGAGGCTCGTTCATCTGTCCGAAAATCAAGGATACCTGCGACTTTTCCAGTTCATTATAGTCTACTTTCGAAAGGTCCCAGTCGCCCTTCTCCATACTTTCCTTGAAAGCCTCGCCGTAGCGGATAACGCCCGACTCGATCATTTCACGCAGCAAGTCGTTACCTTCACGGGTACGCTCGCCGACTCCGGCAAATACGGAGAATCCGTTATGTTTCTTGGCAATATTATTGATCAGTTCCTGAATAAGTACGGTCTTTCCTACACCGGCACCGCCAAAGAGTCCGATCTTGCCACCTTTGGCATACGGCTCCAGCAGGTCGATTACTTTGATACCCGTGAAGAGTACCTCCTGCACAGTTGTCAAATCTTCAAACTTTGGGGGATCACGGTGGATGGAATATGCGCCTGTACGGTCGAGACTCTTCATACCGTCGATAGAGTCGCCCACTACGTTCATCAGTCGTCCTTTAATCTGTTCGCCTATCGGCATTGTGATCGGGCCTCCGGTGGGATACACCTTCATGCCTCGCTGAAGTCCGTCAGTGCTGTCCATAGCCACGGTACGAACCGTATTCTCGCCGATGTGTTGCTGAACTTCTACAACCAGTATTTTGCCGTTTGGCCTCTTTATCTCCAGTGCGTCGTGAATGCTTGGCAGCATTAACTCTGCGTCCGTACCTTCAAAGTACACGTCGACCACAGGGCCGATCACCTGTGAGATATGTCCGATAATCTGTGACATAAGCAATCTTTATTTATATTATTCTTTCTTTACCTATCGAATTTTAGTAGCATGACAAGGAACGTTTCGCGTTTTATCTACTTTAATCTACTATAGTAAACAGTTAAATTTAGCTTTTGTTCAATCATGCCCGATTTCTTTTTAACAAAATAGTTAAATAAACAACCGCGCAAATGTAGAAACAAATTAGCATCGTTGTTCTTCCTTTTTCATTATTTGTCGTTCAATAACACTTGTTAGGCCAACAAAGACTACAAACAGACCAATATCGGAACATTCCAATTACGATTGTATAGTAAAACAAGCCTGTTAGTTATAAAATATCATTAAAACTATGACTTAACATCAAGTTTTCCCATTCAACGGTAATATTCAAACACTTAAACGAGTGATAAAATAGTAGCATATGCAACTAGTTTTATATCCGGGCACGTACATCCTATTAAACACTCCCCATTTGCCTGAAGCGGAAAAGTTTTCGGCAAGAAAATTATAAATTCCTTAATTTTGCCACTTTGTTAAATGTCAGCAGAAAAAATAAGAAGCAAAAAACACTCTTCTGATAAAAAAAGAAGAAATTTGCTGCATTATTAATCCTAAAAATTATGGTAAAAAAAACCTTTTGGCTTTTGCCGAAAAAATCGGCAACTTTACGTTAAACGTAACAATGGTAGACAAAGCAGGCAATCCGTTGACAGTAGATGATATATCTCAATGTCACCTACCCGGATTCCCCATCTTATTTACTCAAAATGAATTACTTGAAATCCTTGCAAAAGAGATTTTCAAGCAACAGTTTCTTTGGAAATCCGTACAGGATAAAGACATCAAAGAGTGCAACAAAGAAGAACGGATCATCAAGCAGATACCGCTGATGCCACGCTGTCCGGATGTACTGAAAGGGCTGTTCCATTGCATCGAAATCCGCGACGAACGCTCTCCGAAGCATGCCATAGCCTATAAAAGCTGTCTGGGAAAACTGGAGGAGATGGTGAAAGACCAATGGGACGATTGGAACAGAAATCAGTCCTAATAATCGATTTGGTAAAAAAAGAGAAGTTCCTACCTTCGCAGCCGGAAGCCCGTGATAACTACACCACCCGCTTCCGGCAACTTATATATTATATTTCAAATGAGAAAGCACATGTACCAAGTGTCACTATTTATCAACACTTGGAGTAAAACTCCCACGACTATAACTTTTGAAGATTTTTTCGCAATGGTACGCAACGGACATTGGAAAGTGCCTACGGAAGGCCACCGCAGCTGTCTGGCAAAAGACCGCAAACACGACGCGCAAACCATCAAAGACAGCATGGCATGTGTCATCCCCGCAGGCATATGCAAGAATGGACACGCAAAAAACAACCTTACCTCCCTGTCACTCGCACTCTGCATCGACATCGACCATACGGACGAACAGACAAAGGATATTTTCGTACGTGCCTGCCTGCTCGAATACGTGTTGGGAGCGTTTATCAGCATCTCCGGCCGTGGCGTGAAATTGTTCATTCGCATAGATATCGACGGAGTAAACGATTATCCTGCCATTTATGAAGCGACGGCAAAGCTCGTTTCCACCGTTCTCGGCGTAGAGAACGACGGGAAATGCAAGGATATCACCCATCCCTGCTTCGGATCATACGACCCGGACGCATACTACAACGGTGACGCAAAGGCCGTCAACGACTTTCTGCCGAACGGTGCACTCACTCCGCGCGTCACCTACGCTCCCGTCACTTCCGCTCCCCGCACCACCTGCACTCCCACCTCTTTCTCCAACGGACATCCGCCTGCGATGCCGGGTAACCGGATTTCCGCCGCTCCCTTCGTACAGTCCTACCTCACCCTCTACCCTGCCGCAACGGGCGACCGGAACGGAACCGTTTTCCGGCTCAGCTGCGCTGCCTGCAAACGCGGCATCGACCGTAACGAACTGACCACCGAATTGGTTCGCACCTTGGAAGAAGACAACTTCCGTGAGCCCGAAATCGCACGTACTGTAAAATCAGCTTACCAGAATGTAATGACTGCGGCAGAGACGGAAAGCTTCGAAAATCCTCCTTCAAATTCCAGTAAAGTCCAAAAGTCCGTTATAGGATTTTCAGAAAACGAAAATCCGGCAGAAAAGGAGGATGAAATCATCGGAGAAGAGCTCAGAGAGCAGACTCCGACCTTTCCTGACGAAATTTACGATCTCATTCCCGCCATCTTCAAGGAGTGCGTCTCCATCGCAAGAGATGAGCGTGAAAGGGACGGACTCTTGTTGTCATGTATTACCACGATAAGCAGCATGCTCCCCAGTGTAAGCATCCGCTACAACCGACGGAATTATCAGCCCAATATCTACTGTATCGTCGTAGCTTCCTCCGGTGCCAACAAGAACCTCATCGGCTATGGCATACGCCTGCACAAGCACTATTGTGAGTATTGGGAGAAGCAGAGTCTGAAGATCGAAAAGGAATACAAGAAAGCACTCAGGGACTACACCCTCTCCTTGCAGGCGATACGCAAAAAGAATACTGCCGCCACCAACCTGCCGGACGAACCGGAGGAGCCGAAGCTGGCATTTCCGCTGATCCCTGCCGACATCAGCCGTGCACAGCTCATCACTCACCTCATCAACAACCAAAGTTGTTCTTCCTTGCTCACCAGTACCGAAGCCAGCAGCGTCAGCACAGCCCGCAACCAAGATTACGGACACTTCGACGATATCCTCTGCAAGGCATTCGAGCACGAACTGATCAGTTCGTCCTACAAGATCAACGGACGACATCCGCTGAAAGTGGAATATCCCTCCCTGTCGGCTTTTCTCACCGGCACTCCATCCAGCCTCATTTTATTCATCCCGACCATGGAGACAGGGCTGTACAACCGCTTTCTGATCAATACCTTCAGACTTCCGGCAGCATGGCAGGATGTGTTCGCGGAGGAAAAGGTGCGGGCGGACGATCTCTTCAACGAGTTGTCCATGCGCTTCGCACAGATGGCATTGTTTCTGAAAGATTCTCCTACGGAAGTAAAGCTGACAGATACACAGAAAAAAGAATTCAACCGGGTATTCACGCAACTGCTCAAAGATACGGACCAGTTAGGTAATGATGACCTGCTGGGGGTGGTGAAACGTTATGGAGTGATAACGGCACGCATCTGCTGCATTTTCTCCGCCATCGACAAGGGAACCATGAGAATGGAAACACCCGAAGTATACTGCTCGGACGCACATTTCAAAGCAGCGCTCGCCATCGTGCTGTGTTGCTTCGAACATAGTAAACTGGTCAGTACTTCGGTAAAAAGCTCTGCCGAAGATACGAAACCATTACAATCGCCCGATAATCTCTCGCGACTTCTGACGAAACTCAAAAAGAGTTTTTCAGCCAAAGAAGCATGTGCTTTGGGAGAGGAATTGAACCTCTCAAGAAGCACCGTTTACTACTTATTGAATAAAGGCATTAAAGCAGGGAGAATCAGCAAGTTAGGTCACGGTTCGTATATTCTGAAAATCTAATATGGACTTTCTGGACTTTACTGGACTTTGAAAGGGGAAATTCGTGACTTTTACTTCATTGTCACAAGAAAAAAACAATAAGTCTTATTAGCATATCGCAATTAGCTATTAGCAAAAACAAATTAGCTAATAGCTAATTGCGATATGCTAATAGCTAATTTGTTTCTTCCTTACAGACGGACGACTTATCAAGAAACAGATTCACGACTCATCGAAAAACAGATTCACGGCTCATCGAGAAACTTCACGATCAGCCTCACCTGTCTGCTGCTATAAGCATGATCGTTTTTTCCTTCTCCACCGCTATACATAGCGTCATAAAGTTCTTTATTATTTCTGATCCATCCCCGTAGTTTCTGCATGGCATAAATCAATGGCAAATGTGGATTGTACTTGTGAGCCAGCTCCGACTTCAAATACGGACGGATGACAAACGGTTCTTCTTCCGCTTCTTCTTTTTCTGTTTTCATATCGTTGTTATTAAGTTCTTTCGTACTTCAAATATACTAAAACATATTTGCGCACACAAGCAAACAAGTAAAATAAAATCAATCAGAAAGAAAGTAAATACATTCTGAAAGAAAGTACGACGAAGTACGATAAAGTACGTATTCTCATGGCTTAAGAATAGGCTACCTTTGACACATCGAAAGAAAGAAACAGAGCTCATTCTCTCTCCCGACACTGATCGAGTGACAGCAATCAGTAATTATTAATTTATATTTTTCTAAATCTTTAATTTATCATCATGGCAATACCATTTAAAAGAATGGGTCGTAAAGACCCGCGAAAAATTGACGGGGTGCTGAAGTACCACCCCCAACTGGTGACGATGGGACAAAGTGTAGACCTTGACGGCATCGCCTACATCATGAAGGACAAGAGTTCCCTCTCCCTGGGCGACATCCAAAGCGTACTGACCAACTATGTGGAGGCAATGCGAGCGGCGCTCTTCGACGGAAAATCGGTCAATATCAGAGACTTCGGTGTATTCAGCCTATCCGCCCATACGCTGGGAGCAACCACGAAAGAAGAGTGTACGGTGAAGAATATCAAATCTATACAGATCAACTTCCGCCCTTCCAGCAGCGTCCGCCCCAACCTGACGTCTACCCGTGCCGGTGACAAGATCGAGTTTCTCGACCTCGAAGCCCCGAAAAAGAAGAAAGGCGACGGATCAGGAGAGGACAACAACCCCGGTGGCAGTGGAAACGAAGGCGGCGGAGGCGACGAGGAAGCTCCGGACCCGACAGTGTAAGAAGTGGAGAGTTGAGAGTTGGTAATCAATGTACGAGGGATTGATAGTTAGAATTAGTGGCTTTATGAGGAAGATTCATTTAATTGTGATTCACTGTTCTGCAACGCGGGCAGACAAGGAGTTGACGGCTTTTGATCTGGATACGATGCACCGCCGGCGGGGATTTAACGGGACAGGTTATCATTACTATATCCGCAAGGATGGAACAACGCATCTTACCCGTCCGGTGGAACGGATCGGGGCACATGCGAAAGGTTTTAATGCGGAGAGTATCGGAATTTGCTACGAAGGCGGCCTGGACTGCCGGGGACGCCCGGCGGACACACGGACACCGGAACAGCGGGCAGCGCTCCGGCTGCTGGTGCATCAGTTGCAAGAGAGATTCCCCGGTTGCCGGGTGTGCGGTCATCGCGACTTGTCGCCGGATCGCAACGGTAATGGAGAGATTGAGCCGGAGGAGTGGATCAAGGCGTGCCCGTGCTTTGAGGTAAAGGAGGAAAGTTATCGGGAGTAATCGGTCATTCGGTAATGATTCACTTAGTAATCAATCATATAAAGAGTCGGAAAGGAGGTGTGTAGAGTTATGGCAGTCAAGAGATCCCTTTGGGATACCATTTTGAAAGTAGTCATCGCGGTGGCTTCGGCAGTGCTGGGTATTGTAGGCGGTAATGCGATGAGTCTGTAAGATCAGAGAAATAACAATGTCATAAACGTGAGAGAGAGGATGCAGGTTCAGACTTCTGTCCTCTCTCTTTATTTATAAATCTAAGTACAGTATAAACGTTGATATTCTTCCTAGAAAGAAGGAGTTATCATCAGAAGTAGTAGCGCAGCCCACCCAGCAGGTTAAAGCGGGTGATTCCACAACGTTCGTCTTCTTTCAGCAGCATCCAGTCCTGTTTGGGCATACTTCCACCGATCCCGTTCAGAGTCAAGCCGAGTCCCCAATTAGATGAAAGCATGTACTCAAATCCTAATGTGGCATGAAGGCCGAATCCGGCAGCATTGTAGAAAGGATCATGATAAAGGAAAACGCCGACACCAACGCCTGATTTTAAGATCCATCTGTCAAATTTTGTACGGCTTACCCACTCCGGAGCTATATAGGAGAACATCATGTCGCCACCGGAGAATGACTTCTTGAAACCAGCATATTGAAGTCCGATTCCCATCCCACCGTTCCAGACATGTTCGTAAGCGAGCTTCCATTCAACTCCTCCTTTCGAATCTAACGCCCTACCGTTGATATCATAAATCTTGCTGATCACCCATCCATATCCGAAGCTCGCTTCAAACGTGTTGGCAGGCGCTTTTCTGCTTTCTGCATAGTCTTTAGCAATAACCAGGTCGAGATCTATTACGTCTTGTACAGGATTTGTTTTCAGTGTATCCACACTTTTATCCGACAACCGCAGCATCAGTCCGGAAATCTGATGACAGGAACTTCCCCAAAAAGAAGGTTTCTGGTGATTAGTGATGGCGAGTCCATTGCCACCAATCTTTCCTGTAGCCTCTTGTGCAAGATGTAATACCTGATCATAACGGCAATTCGTAGAAGTACCCCGATCCACTACTGATACACGCCCGATAGTCTCGGCTGTATTGGGCACTTTTTCTCCCAAACCGATGACATAGACCGAATCTGCCGGAATAATATCCGGATAGGTTCTTACAATGTTAGTGACCACTTTAGGTGAACAGGAAGTCAGTAATAGCATAGCAGTAGCTGCCAATAGTTTAGTCTTTTTCATGTTTTTCATTATTAGTTATAATAAGAGGAGATGATGAGAGAGAATCAAAAGCAATATTCACTATCCTTTTGCTTTTGACTCACTCTCATTCTTTTTATTTAGTATACCTCTACTTTCTCGGCGATTCGTTTCGCTTTATCACGCAACGCATCCAGATCGGAGTTCAGCGGTGCATAGCAAAGTACGACTCCCATGCGACGGTTGACGCGGGTAAACGGCTTGCCGAAGATGCGCAGATAAGTGTCTTCTTCTTTCGTCACTTCTTCCATGCCACGATATTGAGGACGTTCCTGACTCGCTATCGGAGAAAGGATAACGGCACTTGCACCGATCCGCTCCTGCTTGATGCCGGGGATGGGCAGACCGAGTACGGCACGCAGGTGAAGTTCGAACTCATTCAGATTCTGCGTTCCTGCCAATGTCACCATGCCCGTATCGTGCGGACGGGGAGAAAGCTCGGAGAAGTAGACTCCGTTTTCATGGCTCAGGAAGAATTCCACTCCCCAAAGTCCGGCACCAGTCAAGGCACGGGTTACTTTTTCCGCCATTTCTTCGGCTTCTTTCAAGTGTGCAGGGTCGATGTGTGCAGGCTGGAAACTCTCACGGTAGTCACCGCCTTTCTGTACGTGTCCGATAGGAGGACAGAACAGCGTAGATCCGTTTTTCTGTGTAACGGTGAGCAGGGTGATTTCACTGTCGAACTTGATGAATTCTTCGATGATCAGTTCGCGGATATCGCCACGGCTGCCACTGCATCCATATTCCCAGGCATGTTCAAGCTCGTCGGCACTCTTGACGAGAGACTGTCCTTTGCCGGAAGAAGACATCAACGGTTTGACGACACAAGGGAAACCGATTTTGGCGGCTGCTTCCTTCAGTTCGTCCAGTGTCTTGGCATAAAAATAGTTGGCTGTTTTCAAGCCGAGTTCTTTGGCGGCAAGGTCACGGATCGCCTTACGGTTCATCGTGAAGTTGACGGCACGGGCACTGGGCACTACCTGAATTCCTTCTTTTTCAAAGTCATAGAGACGCTCTGTGCGGATGGCTTCTATCTCCGGAACGATGATGTCCGGATGATGTTTTTCTACAACGCGTTCCAATGCTTCACCGTCCAGCATGTCGAAGACTTCAAATTCATCGGCAACTTGCATAGCAGGTGCTCCGGCATAAGAATCACAAGCAATGACGTGTTGCCCCTTGCGCTGTGCAGAGATCACAAACTCTTTTCCTAATTCTCCGGAACCGAGTAACAGTATTTTCTTCATTATTTTGAGTGTTTTATGTTAGTGATGCAAAATTAGTATATTTCTTTTTATTAATGACGTACCTTAGGATATTTATTGTGGAAACGGAAACCGAGTCCGAGCATCAGATAGTTGGGCGTCTGGAAGTTCTGCAAATTGTATCCGATATGAAGAAAGGAACTGCGGGTAACGGCTATTTTCAATGCAAGAATCTGGTAGAAGCCTCTCATATCGCCACGGCTGAGCACGTTGGCTCCCATGCCGACACCGATGGTAAAATAAGGCATCACATATTCCGCACGTCCCGAAAGTCCCAAGGCCAGCTGATGCTGAATGCCCGGTTTCAGGAACTCACGTTTAGAACTGCTGCTCCCATATTCCACAATTACATCTTCCCTATATACATTGGCACTGCCATCATAAACACCGTCCAGTGAAGCTCCCACGCGAAACTTATAACCCAGATTATACATCGGGGCAAAATTGAATCCGGCAACGGGATACGCATTGGGAGATGCGATCTGCTTCTCTCCTACCCACACTCCCTTTCGACGCCATGACCCGAACAGCACGACATCATAACTGATATGGCGGGGAAAACGGGTGGTGACAGGCTGATAGAGTGATTTCGAGAGGTCTTCTTCCGTACGATTGAAATTGTAGACGAGTCCGATCTTGGCTCCGGCAGTATTGATTCCGGCATTCGGGAATTTAGTGTTACCATTGGAGAAGTGCGTGAAATCGCCTCCGACAATCAGATCGAAGTAACGGGAAAACGCCCAGTTTATGTAAACTCCGGCATTGATATAAGCATTCATCCGTGAACCGACCGCACCATTATAGGAATTATAATAATTGTCGTATGGCTTCCATCCGGCGGACAAACCGAAATTCCACTCATAATTGAGCGAGGCACGGGGAGAGAAACGGGCAATTCGTGCTCCTTGAAACACATAGAATGAGAAAGGATCGCCCAACTGTTTTTTATCACCAAAGGTGGTAAGGGATACACCGATACCCTGATAAGCTCCACCGTAAATACGGTCGGCACAAGTATTGGGGCGAAACTTGAACGAGTATTTCAAGTGGGCAGCAAACGATGTCTGAATCGGTTTCCAGCGTTCGTTCTCTCCTTGCAGGAAGGGGTTGGTAGGAAATACATATTGCGGACGGGCTTCCATTCCCAAACGATGGATAAAACCAGAAGACTCCTGCCCTGCCAAAGGAGTCTTCGGCAGGCAAAACATGATGGAACAAAGAACGATGGTTTTCCATCTCAGGGTCTTGTTTCTCATAGTGCCGTCATTGTTAGTCTTCAGTTCCTGACGGTTTCATAAATCAAGGGTCTCAATAAACTTGGCAACATGATAACCATCCATCAGTCCGTGATGACAAGTGACGGAAATGGGGAGCATCAGCTTCTCTCCTTCCCGAAAGTATTTTCCGGTGGATATTTTGGGGACGCTATCGCCCGAACGCATGTTCGTAGGGTGTTTCATATCTGTAAAGGCCAGCCATGGGACAGCCGAATAGTGAATGGCGTTGGGATGGAAAGTTCCTCCTTTGTTCAGTCCGGTGGTAGCTTGCAGCCGCTCCATTTCAGTTTTCGCCTTACGGATAAAGGTGAGCTCATCGGGATCGTACTCAAAGGCGGCAAAAGAAAAAGTATGATCGGCACGCCCTACTGTCGCTTCGGGAAGAAGACTGTCATAGCAGACTACCTTGTCGCCCTCGATGCGGTAACGGAATTCCTCGACTTTGCTTGCGGCAGTGATGATACGATGTAATAGTAAAAGAGAAAAGGAGACGCCTTTGTCTTTAGCCTCCTGATAAGAACGGGTACAGTCTACATGAACTGTCACTCCGAAAAAGGGATCATCGAATGCGCTGAAATGTTCAAAATGCTCTTTTCTGTTCCATGTTGCAATGTCAATGATCTTTTCTATCTGATTCATCCTAAATACTCTTTTTATTATAAGTAGTGACTAAAAAGTCGGTTGTATCTACACTAGGGCTGACTAAAAGTCGGCAGTATCTTAAATCTCCTCCTTCGGGAAGGAGGAGATTTAAGATAGTACTGACTTTTTAGTCAGCCTCTCAGATTTTGCTTTTACTTAATTAGTAATTATAATGATTGGGAGAGACATTTGTCTGTATCTGCCATTCGGACGACCGCGGAGGAGGAAGAATGACAGACTGGACCCAATCTTGTTTTAAATCCTACTGATGCTGTTCACGCAACAGATCGTTCACCGTTTTCACCGGATTGAAAGTGGTAAGAGGAACTTCTACGAATACTGTGTTCCAGTCGCTCATCGCACCATTCCATAAGCCGGGAAGTTCAAGCGCTTTCAGGTCTTTTCCGTTCTTTGATTTATAAGAAATGAAGCCGGTCGCCTTATCTACATATTTCACCAGGTCGAACTTGTGACCTTTATAATCGCGTACGGCACAAACCAAGTCTACCGGATTGAAGTGCGTACCCTTTTCGAACATTTCCTTTTTGGCAGGATCGTTCATGTCGATCTGAGAGCTTTCGAGGATTTGCAGTGAGATAGTTCCGTCACTGTTATAAGCAAGGAACGGACCGCCACCCGGCTCACCTACATTCTTCACCATACCGCATACACGCATCGGACGGTTCAATTTGTTCTTCAGGTAGATCACCAGTTCGGCATCTTCGAGGTTCTTCGTTTCGGGATTCTTGCAGAAAAGTTGTTTTTGCAGGAATTGGAGAATTTCCATGATTTGCTCGTGCGTATACTTTCCGCTGTCGAGCAGTTCGAGGTATTCGAATGCCTTTTTCTGCAAGGACACGAGTACGCCGGCAATCAGTTTTTTATAAGTAACGGTGTCGGCTTTCAGTTTATCGGGTACTACGTTGTCGATATTCTTAATGAAGATAATATCAGCGTCGAGATCGTTCAGGTTCTCGATCAGTGCACCGTGCCCACCCGGACGGAACAGGAGTTTACCATTGTCTCGGAACGGCTGGTTGTCCATATCGGCAGCGATGGTGTCGGTATTTGGTTTCTGTTCGGAGAAGGTGATGTAATAGTCTACTCCGTAACGTTTGCCGAATGCTTCGGCTTTCTCTTCCACCAGTTTCTTGAAGAGTTCTCGATGTTCGGTAGAGACAGTGAAGTGTACGTTGACTTTACCACTTTTTCCGGCTGCATACATAGCGCCTTCGGCAAGATGTTCTTCCAGTGGAGTACGTGAACCTTCGGGATATTTATGGAATTTGAGCAGACCTTTCGGAAGTGCTCCGTAGTTGAGTCCGGCAGTTTCGAGAAGGGCAGCTACTACGGCTTTGTAATTACCTTCTTCCATCAGCCCCGGAATATCTTTTCCGGCTGTACGCTGACAAGCTACATTCAAGTCGTCATAGAAAGCAAAATCCTTGATTCCGTCGAAGAATGCCTGCTCAAACTTTGTAGTAGGTTTGTCATACTCTGCGGACAGAAACTCGAACAGATTCTTGAACATACGACTGGCAGCGCCCGAAGCAGGAACAAACTTCACGATGATTTTATCCGTATTCTTATAAGCATCCCATGCAGCCAGATATGCTTTCTGATCTTCTGCGTCAGGAGCCAATATGCCTTTTTCTATGGAAGCGGCAGCGTCCAGTTTCAAATAAGGAAAACCCGTCTGGAAGCAAGCCAGCTGTTCTGCTATCTGCGCCTCCGTGATGCCTTTCTTGGCAAGCAACTCTTTGTCCTGTGTCGTTATCATAATATCTATTTTTATTAATTGATGCCCAAAAATACAAAATGTTATTTACTTCTTGCCGAATAACCGGGAAAAAAAGTAATTTTACGTCGAATTAACAAGATTGAATATGGACGACTTTTTTACATCGGAGGAAAAGAAGGAGCTTTTTTCACTCTACAGGCATCTGTTGCAATCTGCCGGAGATACGATTTTCTGGAGGGATTGCCAAAAATTAAAGAAACATCTTATCAAAGCCGCCCAGTGTAACGGGCTGCAACGCAATAACTTCGGGATGAATCCCGTCATCAGAGATTTACAAACGGCAGTTATCGTAGCCGAAGAAATCGGCATGAAAGGTTCGTGTCTGGTCGGCATCATGCTTCACGAAATAGTGAAGGCACATATCCTGTCTATCGAAGAAGTGAATGCCGAATATGGCGAAGATGTAGGCAGTATCATCAAAGGCCTGGTGAAAACAAACGAACTGTACTCCAAAAGTCCGGCGATCGAATCGGAGAATTTCCGCAATCTCCTGCTCTCTTTTGCCGAAGATATGCGCGTCATCCTGATTATGATCGCAGACCGTGTGAATATCATGCGCCAGATCAAGGATACAGGCAACGAGGAAGACCGGGTGAAAGTGGCGAACGAAGCTGCTTACCTGTATGCGCCGCTGGCACACAAGCTGGGACTTTACAAGCTGAAATCGGAATTGGAAGACTTGTCGCTGAAATATACGCAGCGGGAAACTTACTATTATATAAAGGAGAAGCTCAACGAGACGAAAGCATCCCGCGACAAGTATATCGCTTCTTTCATCGATCCTATCCAGAAGAAGGTAAAGGAAGCCGGACTGAAGTTCGACATCAAGGGACGTACCAAATCCATCCATTCCATCTGGAACAAGATTCAGAAGCAGAAGACTCCGTTTGAAGGTATATATGACTTGTTCGCTATCCGTATCATTCTGGATTCCGAACCGGACCCGGCCAAAGAAAAGCAGGAATGCTGGCAGGTCTATTCTATCGTAACGGATATGTATCAGCCGAACCCGAAACGTCTGCGGGACTGGCTCTCGATTCCGAAGAGCAACGGTTATGAATCGTTGCACATCACTGTGATGGGTCCGGAAGGCAGATGGGTGGAAGTACAGATCCGTACCCGCCGGATGGACGAGATCGCCGAACGGGGACTCGCCGCCCACTGGAGATACAAAGGTATCAAAGGGGAAACAGGACTGGACGAATGGCTGACTTCGGTACGTGAAGCGCTTGAAAATGCGGATAACGACTCACTGAAAGTGATGGACCAGTTCAAGATGGACCTTTACGAAGATGAGGTATTCGTATTCACGCCTAAAGGAGATTTATTCAAACTTGCCAAAGGAGCTACCGTGCTCGATTTCGCATTCCATATCCATAGCAAACTGGGATGCAAGTGTATCGGTGCGAAAGTAAACGGCAAGAATGTACAGCTCAAACAGAAACTGAACAGCGGTGATCAGGTAGAAATCATGACGTCGAATACCCAGACTCCCAAACAAGACTGGCTCAACATCGTGACGACTTCCAAAGCCCGCACCAAGATACGGCAGGCACTCAAAGAGATGGTAGCACGCCAGCACGATTTCGCCAAAGAGACACTGGAACGGAAGTTCAAAAACCGGAAGATGGAGTATGACGAAGCCACCATGATGCGTCTGATCAAGCGACTGGGCTTTAAGAACGTGACAGAGTTTTATCAGAAGATTGCTGACGAGACATTGGATGTCAACGACATTCTGGATAAATACCTTGAACAGCAGAGACGGGACAATGACACGCACGACGAGATTGTGTATCGTAGTGCCGAAGGATATAATTTGCAGGCAACTCAGGAAGAACCTAGCTCAAAAGAAGATGTACTGGTCATTGATCAGAATCTGAAAGGACTGGAATTTAAACTGGCCAAATGCTGTAACCCGATCTATGGGGATGATGTATTCGGATTTGTGACCGTGAGCGGAGGTATCAAGATTCACCGGTCAGACTGTCCGAATGCCAATCAGATGCGTGAACGGTTCGGATACCGGATTGTTAAAGCGCGTTGGGCAGGGAAGTCAGTCGGTACGCAGTATCCTATCACGTTGCGCGTAGTAGGTCATGATGATATCGGCATTGTTACCAATATTACTTCTATCATTTCCAAAGAGAATGGAATCAGCCTGCGTTCCATCGGAATCGATTCCAACGACGGACTATTCTCCGGAACGCTTACAGTCATGGTGGGTGATACCGGACGACTGGAAGCACTGATCAAAAAGTTACGGACAGTGAAGGGAGTCAAACAGGTAAGCAGAAACTAAGCACTCTATGCTAACAGCAAATCTGTTGACAGTTTTTTAATAAAAAGACTGGCATTATCTCCGTCAGGATAACGCCAGTCTTTTTATTTATGATAGACAATCATGTCACGGAAATAGTGCGAAACGATTTATCTCACTTTCTTTCTCTTATAATATGGATATGTAACCAGTATAAAGAAAATCAAAGCAATCACAGCTACCACCTGTCCTGTATAGAGCATCTTATCCGCTTCCAAATCGAAGTAACACGCAACAGCTATTCCGGATGCGAATCCGACTTCGCTGGCCAACAGATGAGTGGTATTTGCCGTACCCCGCTGACAATGATGTGACAGTTTCACGAACATGACCAGAAATTCCGGCATCACCAACCCCAGTCCCAAACCCAAGAGTATGGAAGGTACGCCTACCGGAAAGCCGGAGGCCAGTAGAGTGATGGCTACAATCTCCAGTATGATGCCGACGAGCACCAGCCGCAAAGTTTTTTCTTTCAGAATAAACAGACGCGCCAGCAGCAGGGAGGCAAGATATCCGATGCCCGTACCGACAAAGAACGGTATAGGGATTCCACTGCTTCCCCATACGGAATCGTTAAGGAAACGGTGTACAAGCGGAATCAACAACCCCGGAACGAAGGTGATCAGAATCATATTGATGGCAGGCACCCATCCCCGCAACAGCAAAAAGCGATCGAATGAATAAAGCCTGGTCACAATCGGTGCACGGAAAGGCACATACACTCCGGATACCATCAAAACACCTGCTGCTCCGGTAATCACCGATACGGACAATAGATTTTTAAAGGAATAGCTCTGATAAAGCCAGACACCCAGAACAATGCCTATAATCATCCCCAGACGTGCCATCCAGGAGAAACTGACATTTCCGGCACTGCGAAGTGTAGCGTTCGTTATGTCAATGGCAAGTGTGATTCCTGCGGTGGTAGCGATTCCGAAAGCCAGTCCCTGTACGGTGCTCAACAAGATAAGTTCCGTGATGTTCGTCACAAAGGCGTATCCTGCCGTTGCTGCCACCATCGTGGCAAAAGAGAACATACATACGTACTTACGCTTATAAGCATCTACGAGATAAGCATGGAACGGACCGATAAGGAACATTCCTAAAGTGAAAAAAAGAAAGATCACTCCTGTCTGTGCCACCGGTACTCCGAGACGGTCTGCCATCTCAACGGAAAGTACCGGAAACAAGATATACAAGGAGATAAACAACAGCAAATTAGCTACGCATATCCGCATAAAATGAACTGTCCACAATTTAACTGCCATATACTGTTTTAATATTGTTCCTTCTCGTTAGGGAAGTCGCAATTCTTCACGTCGGATACGTAACGGCTGATAGCGTCAGTCATCACCGTATACAGGTCTGCATAACGACGTAAGAAGCGCGGACGGAATCCGTTGTTCATTCCAAGCATATCCTGAATGACCAATACTTGTCCGTCAACATGACCACCGGCACCAATACCTATAATAGGTATCGTCAGTTCGGAAGCCACACGTTCTGCAAGAGTAGCCGGTATCTTTTCGAGTACGATGGCAAAGCAGCCTGCCTCTTCGAGAAGATGAGCATCACGAATCAGCTTTTCAGCTTCGTTGTCATCTTTGGCACGTACCGTGTAAGTACCGTATTTATTAATAGACTGAGGCATCAGTCCCAAGTGTCCCATCACCGGAATACCCGCACTGATGATACGCTTCACCGTATCGATGATTTCTTCTCCGCCTTCCAGTTTCAAAGCATCGGCATGGCTTTCCTTCATAATGCGGATGGCAGAAGCAAGACCTTCCATTTCGTTACCTTGATAGGAACCGAAAGGCATGTCTACTACGACCATAGCGCGTTTTACGCCACGTACTACTGATTTAGCGTGATAAATCATCTGATCGAGAGTAATAGGCAATGTAGTCACATTACCCGCCATCACGTTCGAAGCGGAGTCGCCTACCAAAATTACGTCCATTCCCGCACCATCTACGATCTGTGCCATTGTGTAATCATAAGAAGTAAGCATAGATATTCTTTCGCCTCTTTGCTTCATTTCAACCAGGCGATGAGTAGTCACCTTTCTTGTGTCATCTGATATATAACCAGCCATGTTTCTTAAATTTTAAATTAAAACTAGAAATTAAATAAGGCGTCAACGCCATCAAAAATTGCGGCAAAGTTATAACATTTCTTTCATAAGTGAGAAAGAAAAAGAAAAAATCCTTTCAAACACCTCCCCAAGTTAATGAGAAGGCGGCCAAAAAGACAAATTAAGAAGATAATAAGAAAGAACTAACGGTGCAAGGCCAATAAGTGTTCAAAGGTCATTTCCGAAAAGTCATCTATTATATAATGTGCTTTTCCGGTGATGGCCTCTCTTGTATTGGTAGTGGCAAGACCGATAACAGTGGCACCGGAAGTCATTCCGGCTTGCAGACCGTGGAAGGAGTCTTCGAACACGTACGAGTTTTCGGGAGTAGCACCGAATATTTCCATACCGAGCAGGAAACAGTCGGGAGCGGGTTTAGAACGGGCAAACATTTCTCCGGTCAGGATGCGGTCTACCATTCCTTTAAATTCGGGATGGGCGTTATAGACGTTTTGCATCTTCTCTTCGTTGGAGCTGGTTACAACGGCTATTTTTGCTCCGTGTTTACGAAGATCGGCAATAAAAGCTTCTACACCGGGGATGTACTCATAGGACATGCTTTTCTCATAAATATTGAGTCCGGCCGTAATCTCTTGTTGAGCTTCGGGGAGGTCCGAGAAATATTTCTCGTAAATCTGGGTCAGCGTCTGTCCCTTGATGCGACGGCCGAAGTCTTCTTCATTCAGATATTTACGTCCCTGTTCATCCCAGAAAACAGTGTACTGTGTTTCCGTATCCATGATGACACCATCAAAATCGAACAGTGCCGCAATTGTCTTTGTTGTATCCATACGTAATCTTTCTTTTTACCTAAAACGTTAAACCTTGTGTATTGAATTGTGCAAAGTTCCGAATAATCATCGAATCAGGCAAATAATTCGTACCTTTGCCCCACTTAAAAAAACGTAACATTCGTTTTCATCCAACAATCCATACGAGCGCATGAGCAAAAACGATCCGCACATATTAGGAAAAGAAAGCATCGGTAAGCTACTGTTGCAATACTCCATTCCCGCTATCATCGGGATGACAATCACGTCTATCTATAATATCATCGACAGCATCTTCATCGGTCACGGTGTGGGTGCGATGGCTATTGCCGGACTGGCGGTGAGCTTTCCTCTGATGAATCTGGTCGTTGCTTTCTGTACACTCGTTTCGGCGGGTGGTTCTACCATCGCTTCTATTCGCCTGGGACAGAAAGATATGAAAGGGGCTACGGAGATTCTGTCACATACGCTGATGCTCTGTATCACAAATTCTTTCTTTTTCGGTATCCTGTCTTTTATCTTTCTTGATGATATATTGACTTTCTTTGGTGCCAGTCCCGACACACTGCCTTATGCACGGAGTTTTATGCAGGTGATTTTATTGGGAACTCCCATCACATACACGATGATCGGCCTGAATAATGTGATGCGTGCCACCGGATATCCGAAGAAAGCGATGCTTACTTCTATGGTAACGGTAGTAGCAAATATCATCCTCGCTCCTATCTTTATCTTTCACTTTGAATGGGGAATGCGGGGAGCGGCTACAGCAACGGTTATCTCACAGCTGATCGGAATGGTATGGGTGGTGAGCCACTTCTGCAAGAAAGACAGTACGGTGCATTTTGAGGGAAAGGTCTGGAAAATGAAAGGAAGGATTGTAGAGAGTATTTTCGCTATCGGCATGTCTCCTTTCCTGATGAATGTCTGTGCTTGTGCCATCGTTATCGTGATTAATAATAGTTTGCAGGAACATGGAGGCGACATGGCTATCGGTGCTTACGGAATCATCAACCGATTGCTGACGCTTTATGTCATGATCGTATTGGGACTGACGATGGGCATGCAGCCGATTGTAGGCTACAACTTCGGAGCACAGAAGATAGACCGGGTGAAACAGACGCTAAAGCTGGGAATTATTTCCGGTGTAGTGATTACAAGCAGTGGCTTTCTGATTTGCGAGTTTTTCCCTCATGCAGTATCGGCAGTCTTCACGGATAGTGATGAGTTAATCGGACTTGCGGTGGACGGTCTTCGGTTGACTGTACTTATGTTCCCGTTTGTAGGAGCACAGATTGTAATCGGTAACTTCTTCCAAAGTATAGGCAAAGTAAAAATAAGTATTTTCCTTTCGTTGACGCGGCAGTTGCTTTATTTGCTGCCTTGCCTGTTGTTATTCCCGCATTGGTGGGGACTGAAGGGAATATGGATCAGTCTGCCGGTATCGGACTCTTTAGCATTTATTACGGCAGTTATCAGTCTGATGATTTATATAAAGAAAGTATCGAAAGAACATCCGATAGCAGATAAAGTGGCGGAATAAAGCAAAAAGGACGCTATGCTAAAAGATATATCAGTATGAAAAATATTTAGGCACGAATACACGGATTAAGATTACTTCTGCAATGAATGCATCTCATAAAAGCCGCGTTAATCCGTGCCTAAAAGATAATAATATTCTTATTCGCTCTTTATACTTTTCACCGGATTCTCATTGGCGATGTGCCACGCTTTCAACACAACGCAAACTACGATCAGCAATAAGACAAACAGCGCCGTACCCACAAACAATAACGGGTTCATATAAATCTGTTCGGCAAACTGGTCAAGCCATGCCTTTCCAACGAAATAGGAAACAATGGTACCAATCAATATGGAGGAAGCGGAGACATACAGAATCTCGCGTATCAACAGACGCAAAATATGAGAGGCTTCGGCTCCATTCACTTTCCGGATGGCTATTTCTTTGCTTCGACGTTGCGTTTCATCATTCACATATCCGATCAATCCCATTATTACAATCAGCAGAATAAAGCTTGAAGTGATCCAGACTGAATTACGGAAACGATATACACTCTTGTATATATCCTTTATCATACCGTCTACAGAACTGAAATGCAAGGCTACATTCGGAAATGTCTTATCGGCAAACTCGTTCAGACGTTTCAGATTTTCATCATACGGCTCTTTCAAACGGACATCAAATACATGATTGGCATTCTCCGATCCTATCAAGACAATAGGTGCCTGAGTTGAAAAGAAGCTATAGTTGCGGACATCCCGGAAGACACCGACAATCGTACCCTGTATATCATTCAGTTTCTTTCCTACCGCCCCATCTGTCCATTTCATCAGACGTACCAACTCTTCATTCACCAATAAATCGTCCTGTTTCTTAAGAGTGCTGCCTTCGATAATCTTTATTCCCATTACTTCGGGATAGTTATAACTGCAATAATTAAAGTTAAGTGTAGCGATTCTTTTACCGTCATTACTCATCAGTCCGCGTGTCCAGTACTGTCCGATTACTCCGCTTGTGGCAACAGCCACTCCCTCTACCATAGGCTGGCGACGCAGTTCATCGGTGACATGCTCTACCGTTTCTTTCGGCAACCAGGTTCCTGCCTGAACCAGTCCCGGAACGTTTATTCCCATATCGCGGCTCATCAGATGGTTGTATTGCAGGAGCGTTACCAGCAGCAGTCCCAAAACAAAGGAGACACCTGTGAACTGTATAAACAATAACGAACGTTTCCAACCCGTTTTACCATCAGAGTAACGACGGAACACCTGCGTGACTGGTATACGCGAAAACAGCCGTCCCGGTATGCCACCTGCCAAAAGGAAAAGTATCACAATCGTAAGCAAAGGCACCCATAGTGTCTCCCACGCAAAAAGTGAGGACAGACGGACAGAAAGCAAATCTTCGATTATTTCATGTGCGTTGACTATCAGCAGAAGGCTAAGAAGTACGGAAAAGATAACAAGGATTCCTGTTTCTGCCAAAAACATGCCGAAGATATTTCCGGAACTGGCACCACTGCATTTATGTACTCCTACTCCTTTGGCACGACGGCTTAGGGTGGCAATAGATATCAGCATATAATTCATGATGGCCACAAAGAAGATAGCGAATCCCAGAAAGCCATATATGATCAAACGCTTCTGCACATCGGAAGATATCAAATGATACTTCACCAATGGGATGACACTGAAATTCATTTTCCAGTCATCATACTGGGCAGGAGTGTATTTCTCGATTACCCGTTGGATGTTGTCATTCACCTTGTCAATATCCGCAGCATTACGCAGGCGAAGAAACGTGTAAAAGACATCATTTCCCTTCCAGCCATATCCTCCCTGATATCCTCCATCCCGATGGATGGAGACAACAAAGTCGTGAGTGAGCACCGTATTCTCCGGCATATCCTTGTATACACCACGAATAGTAAAATCATTTTGCCTGTCTGCTTTAAGAATTTTACCGATAGGGTCCGCATCTCCAAACGTTTCACGGGCAAAATGCTCTGACACAAACACACTTCCCGGCATGATCATATCTTTCGGGTTCCCTTTTAAGACAGGGATACCAAAAGTCTGGAAGAAACAAGTATCAGCGTATATATAGTTAACATCCGATAATAATTTGTCTTCGTAATATATACTCATCCCTTGTCCGGTGAGGACACAACTGGCAAACTCTATTTCTTCGGGCATATCCTGCGCCAAAGTAGATGCAACCACATCAAAAAGTGTGTAATCATAATTGTTGCCGTCGTCTCCCATTGTCTCCCCCGTGCTAAGGTTAGTGGTCAGGCAACGTGCAATAGCCAGTCGTTCCGGTTCCGGATAACAATGTTCATAACTCAATTCAAACGCAATCTGCGAAAAGAGTAAAATACCAATAGTAAGTCCCAGCGAAAGAGAAATTATCCTGATGATATTTGTGCCGCGTTCGCGCAGTAAGGTTCGGATGCTATAATAGATTTGTCTCATTGTCGTTCCGGTTTATGCCGTTACACTTGCCACTACACTACCGTCAAACAGATGTACGGTACGATGTGCGAAACTCGCATCGTGCTGTGAGTGTGTTACCATGATAATGGTGGTTCCCTCCTTGTTCAGTTCTGTCAGCAGGTTCATTACTTCCGCGCCATTCTTGGAGTCCAGATTACCGGTAGGCTCATCGGCAAGGATAAGCTTTGGATTAGTCACTACCGCACGGGCAATTGCCACACGTTGTTGCTGACCGCCGGAAAGTTGTTGCGGGAAGTGTTTGGCACGGTGGCTGATATTCATCCTTTTCAGGATGTCTTCTACCATGCGGCGGCGTTCGGAAGATTTGATACCAAGATAGGTCAGCGGAAGTTCTACATTCTCAAAGACATTCAGTTCGTCTATCAGGTTAAAACTCTGAAATACAAAGCCCAGTTTGCCTTTGCGGACGCCGGTACGTTCCTTTTCTTTCAGTCCGGCAACTTCTTCTCCCAGTAATCGGTAAGAACCTTCGGTTGGGTTATCCAATAAACCAAGAATATTCAGTAAGGTGGACTTGCCACAGCCCGAAGGTCCCATAATGGCAACAAACTCTCCTTCCTTTACTTCAAGGTTCACGTGATTTAGTGCGACTGTCTCTACTTCGGTAGTACGGAATACTTTACTAATGTTTTCAATCTGTATCATCTTGTTCATTTATTATGTTGTTATACTTTTTATTTCTTCTTTATTCGCTCTTTATACTATTGACCGGGTTTTCATTGGCAATCTTCCATGATTTCCAAAGTACACATGCCACAATGACTGCCAGATTTGCAATTGCTATCAGAAGATAGGCAGCCCAACTGAGCGGAACATGTTCGGCAAACAAATCCATCCACATACCATTGACGTACCATGCTGCTACCACTCCGATTAAAACTGCAACAACAGCTACATAAAGCACATCTTTCACCAGCAGTTCCAAGATTCCGGTTGCTTCAGAACCATTCACCTTGCGTATGGCTATCTCCTTGGAACGACGGCGGACCTCATCCGTAGTGTAGCCTATCAATCCCATCAACATCACAAAAAACATTGTTATTGCCGCCAGCATCGTAGCATTACTGAAAACACGAACAGAGTTATAATTCTCTTTGATCATCTGTTGCATCGACCGAAATTCGATAGTCTTATCAGGAAATGCACTCTCCATCTCCTTATTCAGTTTGAGAAGATTCTCGGCAAAAGGTTCTTTCAACCGGACATGGATACAATCACCAAACCTCTTGGTGTGCATAAGCAGCAACGGTTGTTGCGGGCTGGTAAAACTTCCGATGCGATAATCTTTCATCACGCCCACTACCTTACATACGTATCCCGAATTATAAACCGTACGATTCAGTATATTGTTTCCCCAATGCATCCACTCGGCAAAAGTCTCATTGACGACTGTCTCATCGTCACCACGGGGCATACGTCCCTCTTTCAGAACCATCCCCATCATCTTCGGATAATCATCCGGAACACTGCAATAACGGGATGAAAATAGTGACTGTCCGCTTTCATCATTAATAATCGTTCCACTATATCCGTAGACAGGATGATAAGTGGCACTGGACACGGATTCCACATAAGGCATATTCCGGAAAACATTCAAGGCATAATTTCCTTTTTCTTCCTCACCGAAGCTGGCATTGGCCACCACTACACGCTTTGGATTATAACCCAAATCTTTATTCAAGATATAATAATATTGCATCATCACCACATACATCAGTCCGCAAATAAATGCTACACCGGCAAACTGAATAAACAGCAACGGTCGTTTCCAGCCCTTTTTACCTTCTGTGTATCGGCGGAATACCTGAGTAACGGGTATCCTTGCAAACAGTCGTCCCGGCAACACCCCACCCACAACGAAAAGTACAGCTACCGTTAATAAAGGTACCCAAATACGATCCAAGCTGAACAAAGCGCTTAACTTGACAGCTGCCGTATCTTCAAAGAAATCCTGAAAATTCAATAAGATCAATCCCATCAGGATCAGGGCAAACAGAATGATAATCGCTGTTTCCCAAAGAAACATACTCAATATGGTCATGTTTCCTGCCCCATTGCATTTATGCACACCGACCGCTTTCGCCCGATAGGAAAGTGATGAAACAGAAATCAACACATAATTCAATGAAGCGATGAAAAGAATAGTAATACCCAGAATAGTCATGATGTTCCGCATCCGCCTTACATCTTTATTATCACGATATACGTCACGGATTGGTTTTACAAAAGCGGTATATCCAACCACTTTTTGATCTTCCGCAGGACGATACTTCTGTATCATTGCGTCTATCCGGGCATTCACTACCGACTTATCGGCTCCGGGACGAAAACGGATGAACGCCAGCCAGCTGTCACCACCTCTCCATGAGTAATTTCCCCATTTGCGGCTCCATATCGACGGCAGAGAAATCACCGCTTCAGGCCTTACCGTCGCATTCTCCGGTATATCAGCATAGGTGCCTTTTACCGTAAGTTCTATCTCTTTACTGTATGAGATAACCTTGCCTATCGGATTCTCTGTGTCGAACATCTTTCGTGCCAAACGGTCACTCAGGTAAACTACATCTTTTTGGGCTAAATCTTTCACCGGAGTTCCGCTTAAGACCTCGATTCCCATCGTCTGGAAAAAGAGGGAATCTGCCGCCAGCTTTCTGACTTCAAAACGGACACTACCATGATAGAGAGGATCATTCACCCAAAGGCAGTAACTGGTAGCCGCCTCCACTTCTTTGGGAAAGTTTTCAAGAATTGCACCCGCTACCGGTCCGCAATTTTGATCTTGCGGTTCGAGTTGTTCGCCATTCATCGTAAAGATGGAAAAGACTTGATATAAGTTTTCATAATCCTTAAAACATTTATCAAAGCTCTGCTCAAAAGCCACGCGGGCAAATAATAAAATACTCATTGTCAGCCCAAGCCCTAAAGAAATGACCTTGACAACATTGGAACTACGCCCCCGCAGCAAAGTTCGAATGACATAATAGATTTGTCTCATGATTATATAATATATTCCTGTTTTTTTATGATGCAGTGCAGATAACGTGCCACAATAGTGAGAATACTCATTCTCAATCATTTATAGTTATCTGTCCTATCATCTACTGTCTAATAATTAGACACATGCGTCTAATTATTAGACAAAGACAATCGTATTTCCTTTCTCAGTGGAAAGTATGCATTAATGCCTATTTATTGTTCCATTTTTCTTATTTCGCCCAAGCAATCGCCCATATCTCAACTGAAAACTCTATCTTCGCATCAAGTTTTCAATTAAATAAATTATTCTATTTATGGTAAACAAGAATTTATACACTCTCCTGGTCTGCCTGCTTCTGGCCGGATGCGATCTGATAGACTACCACCCCTACGATGTACGTATCAGTGGAGAGACAGACGTAAATGCTCATAACATTGAACAAATAGAAGCTAAGTGCAAAGGAAAGACAACCATCCGTTTTATCACGATGGGCGATTCGCAGCGATGGTATGATGAGACAGAAGACTTTGTAAAAGAGGTCAATAAGAGAGATGATATCGATTTCGTCATTCACGGAGGAGATATGAGTGACTTCGGGCTGACCAAAGAGTTTCTTTGGCAGCGGGACATAATGAACGGACTGAAAGTGCCTTATGTCGTCCTTATCGGGAATCATGACTGTCTGGGTACCGGAGCAGAAACTTATCAGGCTGTTTTCGGACCTACCAACTTCTCATTCATTGCGGGCAATGTGAAATTCGTCTGCCTTAATACCAATGCGCTGGAATATGATTATTCGGAGCCTATTCCCAATTTCGGTTTTATGGAACAGGAACTGACGGACAGGGCGGATGAGTTTGAAAAAACCGTAGTCAGCATGCATGCACATCCTTTTGCAGATGTGTTCAATGATAATGTGGCGAAGCCGTTCCAGTACTACATCACCCAATATCCGGGACTACAGTTCTGCACGGCCGCCCATAATCACGGATTCGATGACAGAATCCTTTTTGATGACGATGTGCATTATATTGTCAGCGACTGCATGAAAAGTCGCAGTTATCTGGTATTTACTATAACCCCGGAAAAATACGAATATGAACTGGTTGAATACTAAATATATGATCCGCGCAGGAGTACTGACTATGCTTCTACTCTTCCCCAGCCTGCTTTCGGCTACTTGCAAGCCAGATACCATTATCAGGAACTATAAACCCGACTCGCTGAAACTGGCAATTAAGGCAGATTCTATCATAGCCTTTCATGAGGGTGATTCTGCATTCACAATAGTCAAAGCAGACACAGTACTTCCTTATATTGCCGAACCGGTTCTTCGCACCGGCTACGACAGACGTGTACATCGCTTCCGCAAAAACTGGGAACGCATCATTCCGACCCACTCTAAAATACAATATGCCGGAAATATGGGATTACTCTCCTTCGGCACCGGATGGGATTACGGAAAACGAAATCAGTGGGAAACTGACCTGTTGCTCGGATTTATCCCGAAGTATTCGTCCAAGAAGGCAAAAGTGACCATGACACTGAAACAGAACTATATGCCCTGGAGCATCAACCTGGGGAAAGGATTCTCTACCGAGCCGCTTTCCTGCGGACTATATCTGAATACCGTATTCGGCAATCAGTTCTGGGTCAGCGAACCGGAACGTTATCCGAAAGGATACTATGGTTTTTCAAGCAAGGTGCGTATCCATGTTTTCATGGGACAACGGCTGACCTATGATATTGACCCTAACCGCCGATTTCTGGCAAAGTCCGTGACTTTCTTCTACGAGATAAGTACATGCGATCTTTATCTGATCAGTGGTGTAACAAATAGCTACCTCCGTCCCCGTGATTATCTGAGTTTATCATTCGGATTAAAGTTCCAATGGCTATAAATTCAAATCCGAATTTTGAATTATGAATTACTTTTTCGTAAGTTTGTAGCGTACAAACCAATTCGGACATGAGTAAATCAGGAACCATCATCATTGTAGACGATAATAAAGGGGTGCTGACAGCGGTACAAATCCTTTTAAAAAACTACTTTTCGAAAGTCGTCACACTGTCGTCACCGGTCACACTGACCACTGCGATACGAGAGGAAACACCGGAAGTGGTACTATTAGATATGAATTTCACTTCGGGCATCAATACCGGCAATGAAGGATTGTTCTGGCTGCACGAAATAAAGAAAGTACGACGGGAGCTTCCTGTCGTACTTTTTACTGCTTATGCGGATATTGATCTCGCTATCCGGGGAATCAAAGAAGGTGCTTCGGACTTTATCGTCAAGCCCTGGAATAATCAGAAACTGGTAGAAACACTACAGGCTGCCGCCTCATCCGCACAGCAAGGACGTAAGACAGGAAACAAAAAGGAACCGGTCAACACTCCGGCACTCTATTGGGGAGAAAGCAAGTCTATGCAACAACTCCGAACACTGATCGAAAAGGTAGCCTCCACAGACGCCAATATCCTGATTACCGGTGAAAACGGAACAGGAAAAGAAATGCTTGCCCGTGAAATTCACGCTCTTTCCAACCGCAGGCAACAGGAAATGATTGCTGTGGACATGGGAGCAATCACCGAATCTTTATTTGAAAGCGAACTCTTCGGGCAAGTGAAAGGCTCTTTTACCGATGCGCATACCGACCGGACAGGAAAGTTTGAGGCTGCCGATCACAGCACATTGTTTCTGGATGAAATAGGAAACCTCCCCTATCACCTGCAAGCCAAACTATTGACGGCTATCCAACGAAGAAGTATCGTGCGAGTGGGAAGTAACACTCCGATTCCTATTGACATCCGTCTGATATGCGCCACCAACCGGAATTTACAGGAAATGGTAGACCGGGAAGAGTTTCGGGAAGACTTACTCTACCGTATCAACACCATTCATATAGAAATCCCTCCTTTGAGAGAACGGAAAGAAGATATTGTCCCTCTTGCCGAAAGATTTATCATCCGCTTCTGCAAGCAATATGATAAGGAACTGATGAAATTCAGTCCGGCAGCGAAGGAAAAGCTTACCGCGCATCCCTGGTACGGCAATATCCGCGAATTGGAGCACGCAATCGAAAAGGTGGTCATCATTAACGACGGGGTGCAAATCCCTGCGGAATTGTTCCAGTTATCCTCCCGAAAGACAGAAACTTCCGAGAAGAATATTTCCACCTTGGAAGAGATGGAAGTACAAATGATATGGAAAGCGCTGGATGCTTGTGCAGGAAATCTTTCGGCAGTAGCTGCGCAACTGGGAATTACCCGACAGACTCTCTATAACAAGATGAAAAAATTCGGATTATGAACCGGATTCTACAACAAGTAGCCAACCAATATTGGTTCAGGGTATCACTGACGGTCATTTGCTGTCTGGCGACTATCTGTTTGGGCGTGCATCAGTCTTATGTCTGGTTCAGCGTCAGTGCCTGTCTGCTGATCTTAAGTATCATCTGGCAAGTCCGGCTTTATCGCCTGCACATCAAGCAGGTGCTCTTCATGATCGATGCGTTGGAGAATAATGACAGTGCCTTCCGTTTCCCCGAAGAGTCCGGTACTCCCGAGAGTAAACAGATCAATCGGGCACTCAATCGGGTGGGCCACATTTTATATAATGTAAAAGCGGAGACTGCCCAACAGGAAAAGTACTACGAACTGATTCTTGACTTTGTCAGCACGGGACTGCTGGTGCTCAATGATAACGGAGCGGTCTATCAGAAAAATAAAGAAGCACTCCGGCTTTTGGGACTGAATGTATTTACCCATGTCCGCCAGTTGAGTAAAGTAGATGCTACACTGATGGAGAAGATAGAAAGTTGTTGTTCCGGAGATAAGCTGCAAGTGGTGTTTCACAATGAACGGGGAACGGTCAATCTGTCTATTCGCGTGTCAGAAATCAATGTACACAAAGAACATCTGCGCATCCTTGCACTGAATGATATTAATATTGAGCTGGACGAAAAGGAGATAGATTCATGGATTCGCCTGACCCGAGTACTGACTCATGAGATCATGAACTCCGTGACTCCCATCACTTCGCTCAGCGATACGCTTCTCTCGATGGTGGAGGACAAAGACGAAGAGATCAGCCACGGACTGCAAACCATCAGTGCCACGGGAAAAGGGCTGCTTGCTTTCGTAGAATCCTACCGCAAATTCACACGGATACCGACTCCGGAACCTTCATTGTTTTACTTGAAAGCATTCATCGAACGAATGGTGGAACTTGCCCGCCATCAGAATCCTTGTGACCACATCACGTTCCATACAAAGATCGATCCTGCCGACCTGATCCTGCATGCAGATGAAAATCTGATTTCGCAAGTAGTCATTAATCTTCTGAAAAATGCGATTCAGGCAATCGGTGATCAGCCGGACGGACAAATCGACATTCAGGTTTATTGCAACGAAACGGAAGAAGTGCTGATTGAGATTAAGAATAACGGTCCCGTCATTCCACCGGAAATAGTGGAGCACATTTTTATCCCTTTCTTCACTACCAAAGAAGGAGGCAGCGGAATCGGACTAAGTATTTCGCGTCAGATCATGCGGCTTTCGGGTGGAAGCCTCACGCTGTTACCGGACAACAAGGAAACGAAATTCATATTAAAATTCAAATAACAGACCAGCCTATGACACCTGCACTCACCAATAACCCATTATTCCGGGGGATTACTCCGGAGAAGTTATCCGCCAATCTGGAAGAGATCAGTTTCCACACCCGTTCTTATAGAAAAGGAGAAATACTGGCACGACAGGGAGATGTGTGCAACCGTCTCGTGATACTGACCAAAGGAAGTGTCCGTGGCGAAATGATTGACTATTCCGGAAGACTCATCAAAGTAGAAGACATTGCCGCACCAAGGGCCCTTGCCCCTCTTTTCCTTTTCGGAGAAGAGAATCGCTTTCCGGTAGAAGTGACCGCCAACGAACCGACGGAAGTAATCGAAATCCCCAAAGCCAGCGTACTGGAACTTTTTCGTAGGAACGAGCAGTTTCTGGAGAATTATATGAATCTATCCGCCAATTATGCCCGTACCCTATCGGATAAGCTTTTCTTTATGTCCTTCAAGACTATCCGGCAAAAGATAGCATCTTATCTGCTACGGTTATACAAACAGCAGCAACAGCTACAGATCACCCTCGACCGCTCGCAACAGGAACTGAGCGATTACTTCGGTGTCTCCCGTCCTTCTCTGGCACGTGAACTGTCGCACATGCAGGAAGACGGTATGATCATAGCCGACCGGAAACAGATTACTATCTTACAGAAAGAATGGCTGATCCGGCTGATTCAATGACCAAGAGTTCACTCCGGTTTCATTATAGCTAATCTTTTTTTCATTATAGCTAATCGGAATATGATTATAGCTAATTTAATTTAGCTCATAGCATCCGATTTTTTTCGCCCAATGTAACATTGGTTACAAACTTACCTCAAACTTTCCCCCTACTTTTGCGTTCATAATCAAATAAGACTAATTAAAACGTAAAAGTTATGAGTATGTTCTGTTATCAATGTCAAGAGACCGCAATGGGTACAGGCTGTACCTTAAAAGGAGTATGCGGAAAAACATCCGAAGTGGCTAACCTGCAAGACCTGCTGCTCTTTGTAGTACGAGGAATCGCCGTGTACAACGAACATCTGCGCCGGGAAGGACATCCTTCTGAAGAAGCAGACAAATTTATCTACGATGCCCTGTTCGTCACCATCACTAACGCCAATTTTGACAAAGCGGCCATCATCAGAAAAATAAAAGAAGGATTACAACTGAAAAACGAACTCGCCAGCAAAGTAACCATTGCAAATGCTCCCGACGAATGTCTTTGGGATGGGAATGAAGATGAGTTTGAAGAGAAAGCCAGGACAGTAGGAGTACTTCGCACACCCGACGAAGATATCCGTTCGCTGAAAGAACTGGTACACTACGGACTGAAAGGTATGGCGGCTTACGTTGAGCATGCGCATAACCTTGGATACCAGTCGCCGGAAATCTTCGCCTTTATGCAAAGTGCACTGGCCGAGCTCACCCGCAATGATATTACGATGGAAGAATTGGTTCAGCTTACTTTGGCAACAGGCAAGCACGGAGTTTCCGCCATGGCACAACTGGATGCCGCCAATACAAACAGCTACGGAAATCCGGAAATATCGGAAGTGAATCTAGGTGTCCGCAATAATCCCGGTATCCTTATCAGCGGCCATGATCTGAAAGACCTCGAAGAATTGCTGGAACAGACCGAAGGAACAGGTATAGACATTTACACTCACAGTGAAATGCTCCCCGCACATTATTACCCCCAACTGAAAAAATACAAGCATCTGGCAGGAAACTACGGAAATGCCTGGTGGAAACAGAAAGAAGAGTTTGAAAGTTTCAACGGACCGATCCTGTTTACCAGTAACTGCATCGTTCCTCCGCGTGCCAACGCTTCTTACAAAGACCGTATCTACATCACCGGAGCCTGCGGACTGGAGGGAGCACACTACATCCCCGAACGCAAAGACGGAAAACCGAAAGATTTCTCCGCACTGATTGCACATGCCAAGCAATGTCAACCGCCGACGGCCATCGAAAGCGGAACGTTGATCGGAGGTTTTGCCCATGCACAGGTAGTGGCTTTGGCGGATAAGGTAGTAGAAGCCGTGAAAAGCGGAGCGATCCGCAAGTTCTTCGTTATGGCAGGATGTGACGGACGTATGAAAAGTCGTGAATATTATACCGAATTTGCCGAGAAACTTCCGAAAGATACAGTCATACTGACTGCCGGTTGCGCTAAATACAGATACAACAAACTGGCTTTAGGGGACATTAACGGCATTCCCCGCGTATTGGATGCAGGGCAATGTAACGACAGTTACTCACTGGCTGTCATCGCACTGAAACTGAAAGAAGTATTCGGATTGGACGACGTCAACAAACTTCCTATCGTATATAACATCGCATGGTACGAACAGAAAGCGGTGATCGTATTGCTGGCATTGCTGGCACTGGGAGTGAAGAATATTCATCTGGGACCTACTCTTCCGGCCTTCCTTTCACCAAACGTAAAAAACGTATTGATCGAACAATTCGGAATCGGTGGCATCAGTACCGCAGACGAAGATATTATGAAGTTCTTGTCATAAACACAAGACGTATATACATGCTAAGCCTTAACTATTAAATATAAAAAGGAGGGGTGTCAATAGTAACTAAACTGGGGCTGATTAAAAGTCGGTCCTAGTTTAGTTACTATTAACCTTGACACAGTCCTGACCATTTCAAGAACAGAGTCAATCGTCCTTCGGTAATATCAAATTAAGAAGTACTCCAACCAAAGCGGCCAGTCCGATGCCGGATAATGAAAAGTCTCCCCACGTGAGAACAGCTCCGCCAATGCCGACAGTCAATGTCAGAGAGACAATGATGATGTTTCTTGTACGGCTCAGATCAATACAGTTATTTACCAGATTACCTATTCCGGCACAAGCGATGGTTCCGAACAGCAAAAGCATAATTCCCCCCAATACCGCACTTGGAATGGATTTCAGCAACGCACTGATTTTACCGACAACGGAGAATAAGATAGCGGATATGGCAGCAATCCGGATGACTTGCGGATTGGTGATTTTCGTTAATGACATCGCACCCGTCACCTCCGAATAAGTCGTCACCGGAGGACCGCCGACCAATCCGGCAAAGCAGCAAGCCAGCCCATCGCCCAACAACGTACGATGCAGACCGGGATCTTTCACGAAATCTTTTCCTGTAACTGTATTGACCACGTATACATCTCCGATATGCTCTATCACCGGAGCAATAGCTACCGGAATCATAAACAGTATCGGCTCCCATGAGAACTTGGGAAACACGAACTGCGGCAGCCCGATCCATGCCGCATCCCTCACACCGGACAAATCCAGATCATAGAAAAGCCATGCCGCCAGATAACCGACAATGATACCGCAAAAGATAGGAATCAACTTCAAAAGTCCTTTCGCTTTCATCGAGACAACGACTGCCGTAACCAGCGACAACAAGGCCAGCACCCAGTTCTCCTTCGCCATATTTACTCCTGTCCCCGCGAGTGACAAACCGATCAGAATAATAACCGGCCCAATAACCACCGGAGGAAACAGACGTTCAATCACCCTCACCCCTTGCCATTTGACCAACGCGCTCATTACAAAATAAACCAATGCGACGCCCACCATTCCGGACAGAGTGCCCGCTAATCCGTAAAGTTCTGTCGCTTTTATTATCGGAGCAATAAACGCAAAACTACTTCCTAAAAAGATAGGCACTTTCCCTCGGGTAACCGCATGAAAAATGAGTGTACCAATGCCGGCTGTGAACAAGGCGGTGGAAGGGTCAAGCCCCACTAAAAGCGGCACGAGCACCGTAGCTCCGAAAGCTACAAACAAGAATTGTACTCCTACCACTCCTTTCCGTAAAGGAGTAAGATTGTTTGAATCCATAAGTATGATGTAGATTAATTGAGTGCAAAATTAATCTTTTTAGACAATTTAACTACCTTTTTTCACAAAAATACATCCAAAAAGACTCTTTATTTGTTTTAAATAATGTGTAACTTCGCACGGTGAGACCTATTACGACACATTTAATAACTTAATAATATATTGCCTATGATATTTACAGCAGAAAACACCCTACTAATTGGTTCTATCTTACTTTTCGTAAGCATCGTTGTCGGAAAAACAGGATATCGCTTCGGAGTGCCCACCTTATTACTGTTCCTCGTAGTAGGAATGTTGTTCGGAAGTGACGGACTCGGACTCCAGTTTCATGACGCAAAAGATGCGCAATTCATCGGTATGGTTGCTTTAAGCATCATCCTGTTTTCGGGAGGTATGGATACGAAATTCAGAGAAATCAAACCCATTTTAGGTCCAGGTATCGTGCTTTCTACCGTCGGAGTTCTACTAACCGCTCTTTTCACCGGATTATTTATCTGGTGGCTGTCCGGAATGAGCTGGACGAATATCTATCTGCCTATCACCACGTCATTGCTACTGGCATCTACCATGTCCTCTACGGACTCGGCTTCGGTGTTCGCCATCCTGCGTTCGCAGAAGATGAATCTGAAACACAACCTCCGCCCCATGCTGGAGCTGGAAAGTGGAAGTAACGACCCGATGGCATACATGCTCACCATTGTCCTGATACAGTTTATCCAATCGGCAGGTATGGGAGTCGGGGCTATCGCCGCTTCTTTCATCATTCAGTTTATAGTCGGCGCGGCTGCCGGATACGTGCTCGGAAAACTGGCTATCCGTATGCTGAACAAGCTCAACATCGACAATCAGGCGTTGTATCCTATCTTGTTGCTGGCGTTTGTTTTCTTCACCTTCTCTATCACTGATTTACTGAAAGGAAATGGTTACCTTGCCGTATATATCGCAGGTATCATGGTAGGAAACAACAAGATCATGCACCGCAAAGACATTTATACGTTCATGGACGGACTTACCTGGTTGTTCCAGATCATCATGTTCCTCTGCCTCGGACTTCTCGTTAATCCTCATGAAATGCTGGAAGTTGCAGCAGTAGCACTATTGATCGGTGTCTTCATGATTGTGATCGGTCGCCCGTTAAGTGTGTTCCTCTGTTTGCTTCCGTTCCGGAAGATTACAATGAAATCGCGGCTGTTCGTCTCCTGGGTAGGATTGCGTGGAGCAGTTCCCATTATCTTCGCCACTTATCCGGTGGTTGCAGGAGTCGAAGGATCGAATATTATCTTTAATGTCGTATTCTTCATCACAATCGTTTCACTGGTAGTGCAGGGAACAACGGTTTCTTTCGTTGCCCGGCAAATGTGGATTCTCTACACCATCCTGACACTTCTACAAACCCTTTTGCTCCTATTCGGAGGAATGAATCTCTTCGATGGTATCTGTCATGCATTCACCACGATGGCCACCGGAGGATTCTCGACCAAACAAAATAGTATCGCTTATTGGGATTCCGCTTATATCCAATATGTCATCATCATTTTTACTTTTATGGCAGGTACCAATTTCGGACTTTTACATACAGCTATCCGTGGTAATTGGAAGAAACTGATCCAGGATAATGAATTTCAACTCTATTTCATGCTTGTCGTGCTAGCCAGCGTTGTGATCGGTATAGGACTTTACGTCATCGGCTGGGCAGATTTCGAGAAGAGTATGCGTGATGCCACCTTTCAGGTAGTCACTTTAATTACGACAACGGGATTCGCAACCGCCGATTATCTGCTTTGGCCCCCCTTGTTAGGCTTGATTCTGTTTTTACTTCTTTTCGTCGGAGCCTCAGCCGGTTCAACAGCCGGAGGAATGAAAGTCGTACGGGTTTATCTGCTATTTAAAAATTCTTTTGTAGAGTTAAAGCGTATTATTCACCCCAATGGTATTATCAATGTCAAATACAACAATAAAAGCGTTCATCCCAATATAATGACGGGGATTATGGCTTTTGCCATTTTATTCATGATTGTATTTACCATCGGGAGTCTGATCATGACCATCTTTACGGAAGATATCATTACCGCCTGCAGTGCCGTCGTCAGCTCGATGAGTAATGTAGGGCCCGGATTCGGCAGTGTCGGTCCGATGTTTTCCTATGCGCACCTGAATGATTTTGCCAAATTATTCCTGGCTTTTTTAATGCTGGTAGGACGTCTGGAGATCTTTACCGTCATGGTGCTGTTTACAAAAGCTTTCTGGAGAAAATAATCAGGCTATCCGTTCTAAAGTCAGATCGGGCAAACTTTGCATAAACTGAAATAATTCACTCTCATCCAGATAGCGTTTGGTCTTGATCACCATCGTTACATGGTATAAATCGGCATGTTCGAGAGGCTCGTCTGTCTAATTTACCTAACGTATAGTCACCGGATAGGTACTTTTTAAGTGCCTGTTTCTCGATTTCGTTTTTAAGCCAAACGGAATCCAAAACAGAATAGCCCCAACTTTCAAATGCTCGATTTTTTCCATGCCTATACGTATTTTCTGGGTCAAATAGATAGGGGTCAAATTTTCTGTAATCACTATATGATGTTGCATTCATCAAAACCATGGCATAAGGAATTGGGTCTAATGTACAATGGCAGTAGGGATGATGTGGACAGGGCGGCGCATTTCCTTCCAAAAACCAGCAACCATCCAGTATCAAGCACTCTTCACAGTGGGTTTCGCCCTCTGAATGGTGCGTCCATTGGACCCAGCTCGGTAGTCCGGCACCCTTTTGTATTGTACTGAAACATTGTTTATAGTACAACAGTTATTCCCCCTTTTGAAAGTACAAAAATCATTCTTTGCAGATAGAGGGGAATAAGCAAAAAATTGCACGTTTCCATACAACTATCACGGCACAATTTAAAAAATAAAAAATCGGAGTACCACGAAGGATACTCCGATGGTCCGAGTGGGGAGACTCGAACTCCCGGCATCTTGCTCCCAAACGTGTGTCGGAACCTTCAGTCGGCACTCTACCGCCCTCTTTGGCCCTTTCCTCTGCTTGGGCAGTTCCTTTTTGACACTCTTTTGCCCTGCGTGTTTCAAGCAAAACTTTCGCCTTTTGGGATGGGTGTGGGATTGGATTCTGTATATTAAAAGAAGTTCCGTCCGGGGTGAGCAGTGATAACAGGCCGGATCGCCTCAGAGGAGCGGCGCAGGAAATGCGCCGCATAAACAAAGAATAGCTGTCTGAGTATGTGGTGAGGCATGGTAGCTATTTCTTGTCATGAATTTAAAATGGATAAGAATGCATAGAAAGCCCCGCGAGAGCAGGATTTTGCTCTACAGTATCACCGCTAAGGGGGCCGAGGTGACCCGGCACACGGTGGCAAAGTGGTATGAAATGATCCGAAAGATGTTCATGCCTGCTGCGTAAAATAGGGAATGTGGTTTGTCGCAAAATGTAGTACAGACCACGTTCCTTGTCTAAAGAGACAACTTGTTTAGATTAGGACGTCATTTTTTCCGCCTGGAACATTTAGGACAACCATGCCCTTTTGTGCGGCTGGCAATGACCGTTTCCCACTCATGCCCGCACCGAGAACATTTCCACCAAGCCTTTTTCCCACTTCCAGGGAGCAGTTTGCTTGGCTCCAAGTCTGCATTTTTTTGATAATCCCATTCCTTCAACAATTCCGGGTGCAAGGTCGCCAGGTCGTTTACACCGCTTTTGGGAACGCGCCCGCTACAGCATGGACAGCCAACCCCTTTCTTGCGGTTGTTGGGGCTGGCCTCCCACTCGTGCCCACATCGGGGGCATAGCCACCAGACCGTCTGAAATCGCCCAGCTGAAATGTCGTTCGGAGTCAGTGTCCCGTTTCTTGTAGGGTGCCATTCTTTTGCTAACTCAGGCATTGTTTCAGCAAGTGAACCCACTCGCTTTACAACCTGTTTCGTGAAAGAAGCACCTCGTCTGCTCTTGGAACACTCCGCACAGCCATATCTCCCAGGTCGGGTCATGCTGTTGATGCTGCATTGCCACTCGTGACCACAGTCCGGACATTTCCAATGTACAATTTGATTGGAACTGACCGTAAACATATTGGGGGACAGATTTCCGTTTTTGGAATAATCCCAACATTTGACGACATCAGGGCGGATCTCTGCCAAGGAGTCTTTGACTTCACTTAGATAGCTGAGAATATCAGCACGGTCCCGTTCCAAATTGGCCCTGACCGCGCTATGAAAACACGAAGGATTTTTTCTTGTCCACATATTTGAGTTCCGGTCAATAGCATCCAGTATTGCGTTGATCGTCTCTTCTAACTTGGTGTATGTCCGTACTTTTGGAATGTAATAAATCGCATCCGCCACATCTTCTCTTTGTGATTCCACATTCTCTTTCACTCTGATAAGGGTGATTTGATGTGCCCTGCAAATGTCGTATTTCTTTTTCTCCCGTTTAAATTGAGCGGCGGAGTTATGCCAGTTGGCTCCGTCAAACTCAATTCCCAAACGAATGGAGGGAATATAGATGTCCAATTCCATGGAGCATTCGAATATTTCTTTATATCTGCTGATCGCATCAGGATAAAGTTTTTTTACATAAAAAAGGATGGCCTGTTCAGGAAAGGAAGTCTGACTTTTTGCGTTGCAAATGGGACATTGGGTATCATCGTTGTTTCTATCGTGAATCGTAGCCTGGTACGCATGTCCCAAAGGACAAAGCCACCATACCCTTTTCCCACTTCCGGCAGTTACATCAAAAGGAGTTAAATCGCCATTTTCTGTGGGATGCCATTCTTTGGCCAAACGGGGATTTACAGTTGCAAGATCATTAAATGCTCTTAATACTTTGTGCCCTGAGCAGTACGGGCAAGAATCTCCACGGTTGGATCGTTTGACAATAAGTTGTTCGTAGGCGTGGCCTTTTTCACACAGCCACCATACCTTTTTCCTGCTGCCGGCAGTTACATCATGCGGCGTCAGACTACCGTTTTGTTCATAGTTCCATTCTTTAGCCAGGGCAGGGTGTGTCGTAGCCAAATCGTTTACGCCTTTGAGTGCCCTATGACCAGAGCAATATGGACAGCCGTCGCCTCTTTTTGCCCGTTGATTAACAGCCATTCGATAGGGATGTCCCTCTGGACACAGCCACCAAACTTCCTTACCCGATCCAGGTGTAACATCCTCCGGCTTTAGATTTCCATTTTCTGTTGGGTGCCACTCTTTCGCTAAAACAGGATTTAATGTGGCTAAATCATTTTCACCTTTTATCAATCTGACCATGGTGGCCTCCCCGAACACAAAGTGGGCGATTTCTTGAATTCCCTAATATTGCTACTATATCACAGAAAACAATAATAAAACAGATTGCCACGCTCAAATTCATGGCATAGGCAACTTTCCATTCAGGATTGTCTCCTACACTCTATAAGATTGCCACATTGGGCCCCCTATGGTATGATAACACCAGAGTGCGAGGAGGTGCCGTCATGCCTCTGTAAATTGTACGAAACGATATCACCACCATGAGGGCGGACGCCATCGTCAACGTCGCCAACGAGAGCCTGCTGGGCGGCAGAGGTGTGGACGGGGATATCCACCGTGCCGCCGGGCCGGAGCTGCTGACCGAGTGCCACACCCTGAACGGCTGCAAAACGGGACAGGCCAAGATCACAAAGGGCTACCGCCTGCCGGCGAAGTTTGTCATCCATACTGTGGGTCCCATCTGGCGAGGCGGTGGCCACGGGGAGCGGGAACTGCTGGTCTCCGCCTACCGCTCCTCTCTGGAGCTGGCCCTGGCCAACAGATGCGAGGCCGTGGCGTTCCCGCTGATCTCCTCCGGTGTGTACGGCTACCCCAAGGATCAGGCGCTGAAGGTGGCGGTAGACACCATCGGGGAGTTCCTGCTCTCCCATGACATGACCGTGTATCTGGTCATCTTTGACCGGGTCGCCTACACCATCGGCGGCAAGCTCTTTGCCGATGTCGCCGCCTACATCGATGACCGCTATGTGGAGGCCTACACCGACAGAGGGGAAACCCAGCGCCGCCGGATGACCCTGGCTACCATGCCCCTGGAGTCGGAGCTGGCCCCCGCCCAGGCTCACGCCGGCTTGAACGAAGCCCTCAGCAAACTGGACGAGAGTTTTTCCCAGATGCTGCTGCGGAAGATCGATGAGCGGGGCATCACCGACGCCCAGTGCTACAAAAAGGCCAACAGCGACCGCAAGCTCTGCTCCAAGATTCGCTCGGATGTCCACTACAAACCCTCCAAGCCCACCGCCATGGCCTTCGCCGTGGCCCTGGAGCTGCCGCTGGTTTGAGGCTCGGGAGATGCTGGAGAAGGCGGGCTTTGCCTTCTCCCACGCCAGCAAGTTCGACATCATCGTGGAGTATTTTATCGCCCACCAAAACTACAACATTTTCGAGATTAACGAGGCCCTGTTCGCCTTTGACCAGAGCCTGCTGGGAGGATAAGCCATGCCGCAGATGGATATAACAGAAACGCCTTTTGCCAAGGTGTGCCCCCTGCTGGTGGCCAAGGCGGAGAAAAAGATCCGCACCCGGGACGAGGTGGATCAGGTCACCGCCTGGCTCACCGGCTATATGCCGCAGGAGCTGGCCGGGCTGGAGCAGTCCGACACCAGCTACGGCGACTTCTTCCGAAACGCCCCCGCCATGAACCCTGACCGAGCGCTGATTACCGGAAAGATTTGCGGCATTCGGGTGGAGGAGATTGAGGCTCAGCTCATGCAGAACATCCGGTATCTCGATAAGCTGGTGGACGAACTGGCCAAGGGCAAACCCATGGAGAAGATCCTGCGGAAATAGTTGTCGCCTGCCAGGCGACCCATTAGAAGCAAAATCCCTCTATACTGTGCTTGTAAACCAAACAACACAGCATAGGGGGATTTGTCATGAAGAAGAATTTGACGGAACTTGTTTTCATCTTGGACCGTAGCGGTTCCATGCAGGGGCTGGAGGGGGACACCATCGGCGGTTTCAACGCCATGATCGAAAAGCAGAAAAAGGAGCAAGGCGAGGCATTTGTCTCCACCGTCCTCTTTGATGACCGGACCGAAGTGCTCCACGACCGGGTGAAGGTGAGCGAAGTCTGGCCCATCACCGACAAGGAGTACTATGTCCGGGGCTGCACCGCCCTGCTGGATGCCGTCGGCGGAGCTATCCACCACATCGGAAACATCCACAAGTATGCCCCGCCCGAGGATGTGCCCGAGCACACCATATTCGTCATCACCACCGACGGCATGGAAAATGCCAGCCGCCGTTACTCCGCCCAGCGGGTCAAGGAGATGATCCAACGCCAGAAGGAGAAGTACGGCTGGGAGTTTCTCTTCCTTGGGGCCAACATCGACGCGGTGGAAACCGCGGGCCACCTGGGCATCGCCCCCGACCGGGCGGTGAATTACCACTGCGACAGCGAGGGTACCCGCCTCAACTACGAGGTGGTGGGCCAGGCGGTGGCCACCGTCCGGTGCAGCGCGCCCCTGGACGAGCACTGGAAGGACGCCATCGAGGAGGACTTCCGCAGGCGGAAAGGGATACATAACAACTGATTTCTCCATTATGAGCAGGGGTATATCGAGCTGCAATTTTTACAGTATTTGCGCATAGTACTTACTGTTAATTTTAGAAAAAATAACTTTTGTAGGAAAAAGATTTATTCCCATGGTCGCCATTCCAACTACATTGTGTGCCCATTCACTTAGCGCATTAGGAAGTCGGTAGCATTCAGGTTTTCCATTTTCTAAGATTGTTACTAATGGAGTTAGCTCCCGATCTACACCTACGGATAAAACTTCAAATGTCTGATGGCCTTTATGCAGTAGCAACAGAGGTTGCTTTTTCGAATCAAAATAGACCTTTCCGCCTCTTGAATTCAAATATGATTCTTGATCATAGGGAATTATAGGCTCAATGGGGAGTTTGCAGCTTCTCCGATCAAAGCACCTTGCTAACTGCTTGCAAGCAAACGTATTAAAATATTCGCCTTGCATATCTATATCTGCTCGAATCTGATCCACAGAATCAAAGTGATTCATAAAGTTAAGCAGAGCATTGAACGCAACCAAATCATCCGAATAAATCCCGGAGTAAGACTTGTACCAAGCAGGTTGCCATTCGCAGATAATACGATAGAGCTTTTTGTAAAGTCCCAATTGAACTTCACTCAAGGAAAACCAACCAGTGTTTAGAATCCTTTTGTTAGTGTCTTCACCAAGAGATTGGTATCTCAAGGAGTCGCACAATCCCTTCATTAGCTTAGATATGATACCTGCCATCATATCAGCGATGCGAAGACCTGGATACTTCGTAGAATTTCCTTCATGCGAGTTATCCAGTCCTATTTCTTTGGCCGCTTTTAAGGTCTTGCTTTCCTTATCTTCTTTCCCTTCTTTGTCAATAATCAAAGTGTAATCTTGTATGTTTTTTTCTACCAGGTATTTTTTGAAACCATCAAAAGATATGTGATAGTCCCAACCAAGTTCTGGTCTAACAGAAATGTCATCCAATACGAGCAAAATTTCTTGAAAGGAACGTGTCTCGGACCACTTTAATTCAGGGTTGATTTTATTGTGCTCGATTCGATCCATGAAAAACTCCTTTAATCGCTTTACAAAGTTTTCAGGGGAATCATAAAGGCACCTAATGATTTCAAGCGGGCGATACATGACAAGCGCTTTTGTAATAGAATACTTCATTGCGTCTGCATCAATGAGAAAACTATTTCTGTACCCTTGGAAAAGCTGTAACACAAGATATTCAATCTTGCTGACAACAGAAAAGTAAATATGAATATCCTCATCAAAAAGCGACAGAAAATCATTTACAAATTGAGCATTCTGTTTGTTTAGGGAGGCGAAACCATACTTGAATTGTTTTTGATGCAACATTGTGCTTTTGATTTCACCATTACGATCTTTCCTGTCGGCGTATTTATCCTCAAAAGCTACTTGTCTCTGTAACACTTCTTCTTTTTCTGATGACCATCCCACGATCATAGTCACAAAATTGTCGTAATAATTTGTTGCACTTACGGTATTATAATTAATCTTTCTGCTGTGTTCAGATTCATCGTAATAGAACTCATATGTAACCATTTGGCATCCCTCTTTTTCAAAATAACCATTTATGTATGAATTGGTTTTATAATCCAGGCGATACCGGCAGCAGTGCGCTCCACGCTCTGAACAAAGTGGTTACCGGGGGTTAACTGGAACACTGTGCCGATTCCCCTGCGCAGGTAATAAGGACATATCTCCTTGGTGTTCTCCCGGACCGTGTGCAGAATCGGGTTCTTGGTTTTGCTCTCCTTATCGCCCAAAGAAAAGTACATACGATCTGGCCAACGCTTTGGCTCATGGGAAAAGATGTACTCCTTCATGCCGGGAAACCAGAGGGAGCCGGACATACTCCCCACCCGGGAAAACAGATCCGTCTGGTAGATGGCATACAGAGCGAACAGCCCGGCCAGAGAATACCCGGCGATTCCACGCCAACGAGGAACGCTGCCAAGCTCTTTCTCTGCCGCCGGAATGATTTCCTCGGTCAGAAGCCGCAGATAGTTGTCCGCCCCGCCAGTGCAGGGGTCTGCGTTTTTGAAAGTGGGCGGACTATCCCAGGGTGCTATATCGTGGTTCCATTCCAAATCGCTGACAGCCACCAGCGTGAACGGCGGGCAGTAGGCAGTTTGTGTAGTCTCGTATACCTTATGTCCCTCAGCGGAGAAGGTGTTGAGGTAGATAATGGGGGTGTTTGGTTCCAAACTTGGGAATATAGATACTGTTTTACCGTTTGCTGTGAAGGTGTACATGGTGTATATCATCCGCTTCTACTGCAAAGAAAGTGATAGTCCTGCTCATTGGGCAAAGATTATACTAAACTGATTTTACCATAATAAGAAAAGACAAGAAAAGAGATATGAACAAAACTGGGAGGGTTTTGATGATATTTGTCAGTGAATTCTTGTCGACCCCTGAAAATCCAGTTATACTAAGTGCTGTAAAAATGAAAGCATACCCTTTAATGGAGAGTAGATATAAAATCCAGGTAGTGTCAGAATTAAACAAAGGGAGTTATTGACGTGAGTCAGAAAAGTGTTACCGAAGTAGTCGCAGCCCTGATCTGGGATCAGGACGGGTTTATGATTTGCCAGCGCCCGGCCCACAAGGCCAGAGGATTGCTATGGGAGTTTGTGGGCGGTAAGGTAGAGCCAGGAGAAACCAAGGAGCAGGCTCTCGTTCGGGAATGTCAGGAGGAGCTGGCAGTCACGCTGAATGTGGGCGAGGTATTTATGGATGTGGTTCACGAATACCCCGATTTGACGGTTCATCTGACGCTGTTTCATGCAACCATCCGGGAGGGCATTCCCCAGAAGCTTGAACATAATGACATCCGTTGGATTACGGTGGATGAGATTGATCAATTTGCGTTTTGCCCAGCGGATGAGGAGATTTTAATAAGGCTAAAGCAATCGAAGGGGCAGAAAGATTAGGTGAAAGCTTTCTTCTCTGCATTGGAGAATGCGAACATACAGAGAAAGGAAATGCATAGGATGAACGTCATCTGCTTCGGCGACTCCAATACCTACGGATATGACCCCCGAGGTTATTTCGGTGGGCGGTATGAGGCAGACAACCGATGGGTGGACATCCTGGCTGCGGAGACCGGATGGACGATCTCTAACATGGGACAAAACGGCCGCGAGATTCCATCCGCCGCTCCCACCTTTCCTGCTGACACAGATCTGCTGATCGTCATGCTGGGGACCAACAATCTGCTCCAGGGCCAAAGTCCGGAGCAGGCCGCTGAGAGGCTGGAGCACTTCCTCGCCGGCATCTCCCAGGATCGAAGCAAGATTCTGCTGATCGCACCGCCGCCAATGGCTATGGGCGAATGGGTGACCAGTCAGCAGTTCGTTGATGACTCTCGCACCTTCGCACGGCTCTGTCAGGCCCTGGCAGAGCGGCTGGGCATCCGCTTTGCCGATGCCGGGAAGTGGGACATCCCCTTGGCCTATGACGGCGTGCACTTCACGGAGCAGGGCCACAAGGTCTTTGCTGCCGGACTTTTGGAGGAACTGAAATGAAACGAATTATCCCTTTCCTGCTTGCCCTTTTCCTGCTGACCGGATGCGGCGGGAATTCCGCCGACGGCTCCTATCAGCAGATCACCCAGGAAGAAGCAAAAGAGATGATGGACTCCCAGGAGGTCATCATTCTGGATGTGCGGGAGCAGGACGAGTACGACAGCGGCCACATTTCCCGCGCTGCCCTGCTGCCGGTGGGCACCATTGACGAAACGACCGCTGCCGAGGTAATCCCTGAGAAGGATTCCACGGTGCTGGTTTACTGCCGCAGCGGAAACCGCAGCAAGACCGCGTCCTCTACATTGGCAGACTTGGGCTACACCAACATCTATGAGTTCGGCGGCATCAACACCTGGCCCTATGAGACAGAGTCGTAAAGTGGCCAGCGGCCGCAAGCGGCACAAAATATGCGCCGCCTAAACAAGGAATACGGGACTGGCAGGTTCCGCAGCTTATAGAGATGGACATGACCTGCACTGGGCAATAAAGTAGTAGCTATTTCCTTTTTTCTGTGGTATTGTTCGGTTGCCAAAAGGAGGCGACGATATGCAGAAAGGAAACAGCTATACCGTAGGCCAGTGGTGCGACCGCTGGTTTTGCGAGAACCAGAGTAGGTGGAGCGGCAGCACAGTGGGCGGATACCGTAACCTGCTCTACTGCCACATCTTCCCCAGGATTGGTAGTATCCCGCTGGCGGAAATGTCGGAAGATTCCGTCAGCGACTTCTATGACAGTCTGCGGAGCCAGGGGCTCGGCACCAGGAGTGTCTGGTGTGTCCATCTGCTCCTGCGGCGCTGTATGGACGAAGCGGCCCGTGAACAGCTCATTCTCTACAACCCGGTGCGGCTCTGCCAGGAACCGCCGGCAGAAGAATATAAGACTGCTCCCTTGCGCCTGGGGCAGATCCAGCGGTACCTGAATACGGCGGAACAGCTTGGCGTTCTCCCTCTCATCTATACAGGACTACTGGAGCCCGGACGCGGTGTCCAGGATCAACCGCAAGCTGCTGGCAATGGCCGGCATCGAGGAGCACGTGCGCTTTCATGATTTGAGGCATACTTTCGCCACCATGGCCCTCTCCAGCGGCGTGGATGTGAAGACCCTGTCCAGTATGCTGGGCCACTTCAGCGCCGGGTTCACCCTGGATACCTATACGCACATCACCAATGAGATGCAGAGAGGTGCGGCGGAGAAGATCGGCGGCTTCATGGAAACGGCCACAGCCAAGCCGGAACCCGAGCCGCCCGACCCGCCGGAGGAGAGCCGGTGCAAGGTGATACCGTTCGAAAAAGTAGGATAGATAAGGAAAGAGATTCCCTGGCTTACTTGTGTTATCCAGGGAATCCCTTTAAGATGTGGTAATGTGGTAAAGGATGTGATAGCTGGTGTGGAATATCATTTATCACTTCGACTATTTTGAAATTCCTGCAATGCAACCCAGAACGGCGAAGGCTCTTTACTGAACCATCGGCCATACTTACCTTGCAAGTTCTTTGAACGGATGAGAATGCACGCTTTCCTTGCACGACTAACTGATACAAAACAAAGCCTTCTGGCTTCTTCAAGTTTTCTTGGAGTATTATCATAGTAACTTGGAAAGCTGTCCTTTTCCATGCCCGTCAAAACTACAACATCAAATTCGAGTCCTTTGGAACTATGCCTGGTCGTTAAGATGACTTGATTTTCTGGAATACCAAGCCGTGTTAGAAACATTATTGTTAGCTGTTCATCGTGGCTTCGTGCTGTTTCAAGTAACTTATTGAAATTATCAATCTCATCAGGATATCGCTCTGAAGCAGCAAAAGTAGTAGTAATGCCCACTGCTTTGTCAAGATAGAGTAACCATTCCAATAGATTGTTCGTATACACCTTACTCGCAGTTAAAGTTTGATAAATGGTCTTTTTAAGCAAGAGGTATTCATCTTCACTAATAATCCGCTTTTCAGGAATGAACGATTTCCAAGTTGAGCAGATCTCATCAAATGAGACGGAAGCCTTGTCCGAAATCCACTTTGCACAGTTTTGAATCCAGACAATAAGTTCTGTTAATCTAAAAGTCTGACGGGCAATATATGCAGGAATATTTTGCCTGGAGCATTCCTGCGCTAATTCTGCTATTTGTTTGTTATTAGCGACTAAAACTGCTATTTCATGGTATGGCGTACCTTCCGCATGAAATTTACATATCTGCTCAATTACTTTGTCATATTGTTCATCCATCCCAGCGGAACATTCGATAAATTCCAATTTGGCATGGTAGTCTCGAAACTTTCCAGAAGCAATATATCCCCGGCTGCTGTTCAGAATGTATTCTGAGGCATCCACTATTGCCTGTGAGCTTCGATAATTGTTTTTCAGATGAATGCAGGAAACATCTTGGCGTTGGCTTAATTCTATAAGGTAATCAGGAGCTGCGCCTTGGAAATCATAAATTGATTGATCTGCGTCCCCAACAGCAAAGACCTTGATTTTTGTAAGATTTAACAGTGTTAAAATAAGTTCATGAAGCGGTTTCCCTAAATCCTGATATTCGTCGACAATAATCCAAGGATACTTAGCCTCAAGTGCTTTGCGTACATAGGGTTCATTGCTAATGAGTTCTACGGATTTTTTCACCATACTGATAAAATCAAGATAGCCGTTTTCTATCAAGAGTTCTTCAAAAGAGATGGCAGCCTTTAATGCAATATCGTAGCTTTCTATCGCAACGCGGCTAATTCCTTTAATATTTCTTGTGCGCTCTTTATCTACATCATTGAGTTTGGGATTTCCCTCATAATTCTGAGCATTAAAAAGATGATTCTTTTCAGATTCAGAAATGATTCGGATTGGCAGAGGTATTTTATATTGAGGATATAAAGCTGCGAAAGGAGTAATAATCTCTGCAAGACAAAAGCTATGAACCGTACCAAGGAAAACATTCTTGCGCTTTTCCAGCCCTAACTTCACCAACCGGCTTTTGAATTCTCGGACAGCCTCTGTACTATATGTTAAACATGCAAGTCCCCGTGGAGAATGGATTCTCTCAGATAATAGCTGCATAACTTTTAGAGTTAACACAGTCGTTTTTCCACTTCCGGGCCCGGCAATTACAACTGTACTTTTTTCAGCTGTATATGCTGCAAATTGCATTCTATCTTTGCTTATTTCCCGCAGTTTTGTCTCAAAATAAGCATTCACTATATTCACCTGACTTTTGTAACAATTGCATCAATCGCATCTGACACATAATCTGGAACCATTGATGCAGATACTTGATTGGCTAACCGCTGAGAAAAACGACCTTTACCAATCCCGCTATGAGTTGACTCTATTTTGGAGAGACATTTGTGATACTTACCAGCAGAAAGTTCAGCAGAGAAATTATTCTTCTGAGTATGGCCACCCTTTGTTAATTGATTAAAAACAGAACATAAAATGTTTCGATCTTGTTCAGTAGACTTTTTGAAAAGATCCACCTCAAGTGTGTATTCGCCAACAAAGGCGCCAAGCGTTGCAAAGTATTTGCGTTTTTGATTGTAATCCCAACGAGTGTACTCAGGGTCAACAGTGCCTTGATACATTTGATAAATACGGTCGAGCCCATCAAATCCTTTGTCTACATGGCTTGCATCTTCAAGATCTCCGAAATGTTTCTTTTCATCAACTATATGATAGTAATCACCATCTGTAATAATTACATATGGAATGCCAAGTGCATTGGCAAAGCGACAATATGGCTCGAAATTCGTTGAATTTATGTTGCAAATCACTACGCCCAGACGATCAAGCTCGACTCCTTTGGCTTTTGAAAAACTGGGCACTAAATATTCTTCGGAAATTCCCTCTACAAAAATGATACCTTTAGCGGTATAGAGTTCTCCTCGTTTGACATCAATATATCGCGTTAAATCTGAATAATCGTCTGCAGACAAATCAATGTCCGCTGTTGTTTTTACCGTGGTTCCATCTTTTGTAGTGATTAGATGAACAAGAGATGTAATGGGTGCAACTGAAGATATATGCGTTGAGTGAGTTGTAATCATCACAGATGTATTAGTTTTATTCATAATATGGCGATAGAGGAGCCGTTGATAAATAGGATGGAGATGCGATTCAGGCTCCTCGACAGCAAGAATGGTGACGCCATTTGCTGTTGGAACACAATCTGAAAAGAACGCATACAGATTGTCATATAATGTAGTATCCTGCAGAGCCGCAAGGTTTAAGGCGTAGTCATCAGAGCTGGTGGATTTTTTATAACTTTTTTCAAGCAACCGCTCATGATCCTGCGCTAACAATTCACGATATAAATCACCAGATAGAAATGTTTTAATCGTATCATCTTCTATGAGCAGTAAAATCAAAGCTACATAAAGGATATTGTTGATTCCCAAGCTTGTGTTACCTGTTTCACGACTGTTAATAAGAGGTCGTAGGGCATAAAGAAGTTTGGTTGCATCAATATTCATTGTTTTTAGTGAAACATTGAACTCATCCGCACTAAAGGACACCATGTCATTCAATAACCGCTGCAATCTACTCTCCAAATCATTTACTTGACCAATTTGTAAAGTATCTGCGCCTTTTTCATCAAGAGCTTTCGATATCTCTGAAAGTACATCCTTGCTAACGGTATATTTTTGTTTAATAATTTGAGTTAGAGGGGAAGTTCTGGAACTTTTCATCTCTGCCTCAACATCACGGATGGCTTTTATCACACGAATGTTAAGTATTTTTCGATCTTCATATGTAAAAGCTCGACTTTCATCATTTCCCTTATAGATGATGTAACTATAGTCTGGTTTCGCAGCATCTTTTTTGAAAAATTTGTAGCTGATTTTTAGTGTTTCTTTTCCTTCTACCATCACTGACGCATCAGCCAGCTGAGCAAGTAAATTCTTGTTGTCCTCAAAATTTGCAAGATAAATCTCGATTAATATATGTTGACCATTATCCATAGGGTTTTCTATACCATCCCAAAAATCGGATTCTTCAAGCATTCGGTCTTTTTCGGAAAGCGTTGGATCAAGAATCAGTTGAAGTGCGTAAAGAAGATTGCTTTTGCCAACTGCGTTTTCTCCAATTAATACCTGCTTTTCACCAAGAGAAAAATCTACTGAATGGAAGTTTCTGAAGTTTTCGATATGAACTCGACAAATATACGGTTGTGTTTTCATCCTGTTCACCCTCTTTTGAACGATTCTCCAATTTCTTATTCCAGCAGAAGTATCGATAAAGTACTTCCTACTGCATATGTCACAGTGAAGATATACACTATGATTTCTAAATCCTGGAATATTGTCATGTTCCTCAATAATGGCTCCTTTTCCACAAGGACATTCGTATTCATAATATTCTGTGTCACCTACACCTGCACCGTATTCTAAATGCTGTTCACATTTAATTCTCTTAGCCCACATATACATTTGCCCCTTTTACAAAAAAGCCGCATGGGAATACACCCACACGGCTGCCCTGGTGGCGCAAAGGCTCACCGTAGAATTATTATAAAGGATAAGTCTGGAAAACTCAAGAATTTGTCGTATCCGCAAAGAAGAAAAGGCAGTCACGCCAGTTAGGGATAGGTTAGGGATTTGGCGTCTTCAACTGCAATCCTCAATCATGTGCCCGCCGCTTTTCTGCCCCAAAAACCGCCGCAAAACAGCAATCACCAAAATCGCAAAAATCAAACTAAAAATGCAGAAAAACCGCCTAAACAGGCGGTTTTTCTGCGAAAGGTGGTCGGAGTGCGGGGACTCGAACCCCGGGCCTCCTGCTCCCAAAGCAGGCGCGCTACCAACTGCGCAACACCCCGATATGAAATTGTGGAACTGCCCGGGCGTATCCTCCCAAAGCAAGCGCGCTACCAACTGCGCTACACCCGGATTTCTTAGATTACCCAGCACGGTTTGTCAGGGAAGAGAGCCCACAGCATATCAGGACAGGCTTCTTCTGTACTGGACTCACTCAGTATAGTATATTTTGAAAAAGATTGCAAGAGGTGGATTGTCTATGTTAAAATATTTCTGGAACAAATCTGAGAGGTGACAATTATGCGCATGAGAAAAAAGCCCAATCTGGTCCCGCGGATGGAGCGCTGCGCCCGCTTCTTGATCCAGGCACCGGAGGAGCAGCGCGGGCACTGGCGGGAACTGAAGCCGGATGCGGAGCAGATCTGGCTGGAGTTGGGGTGCGGTAAAGGCCGCTTCACAGCGGAGACCGCGGCGCAGAATCCCAATGTGCTCTATCTGGCGGTGGAGCGGGTGCCGGACGCCATGATCGTGGCCATGGAGCGCTGCGCTCAGCGGAGCCTGACCAATGTGTTTTTTGTGGATGGTGACGCGGCCAGGCTGCGGGAGTACTTCGCCCCGGACGAGGTCGACCGCCTGTTTATCAACTTTTGCGACCCCTGGCCCTCCAACCGCCACGCCCGGCGGCGGCTGACCCACCAGAACTTTTTGGTCCTATACCGCGGGGTGCTCTGTACCGGCGGACAGATCCACTTTAAGACGGATAACCGGGTCCTTTTTGATGATGCCCTGTTCCAGTTCCCCGAGGCGGTCTATG